>CEUS01284550.1_pt1 | contig 105270 bp, 97 predicted proteins | sample 427031 | NCBI WGS metagenome assembly CEUS01 (sample SAMEA2622837, study PRJEB7988) | marine metagenome | biome: marine biome (ENVO:00000447); feature: marine epipelagic mixed layer (ENVO:xxxxxxxxx); material: "saline water (ENVO:00002010), including plankton (ENVO:xxxxxxxx)" | depth 140 m
TGTCTATGTCTAACACTGCCGGAGATGACTCAATCTGGTTAATGGTTAAATGAGGCCATTTATTTTGAAAAAGACTTACATCCAATACTAAATTATAATCTCTGGAATATTCTCCAGGATTCCCATATAAATCTGTGTATTCTGCAGTAATAGAAAAAATAAAAGGCACCTCTCCTAGAGTCATATCCATACTGAAATCCATATCAATCTCAAATGAAATTTCGTCTTGATTATTAATGGAACCGTCACTTTGTATGTCTTGCTGGTAAACAGTTACAAAAGGATTTACAGTCAAGAGATTTCCTGAGACATTATCTGCACTTATCATTAAGCTTTCATTATTGATTGTCAATGGAACAGTTACAGACTCACCGGGGTTGATAACTCCATCACCATCATCATCTGCCAATAACTCACTAAATTCACAATCTAGTGTGAACCAATTATCAAGAGAAATATCCATCATTTTTGCCTGTAGAATCTGGTCATTGTTCCACGATTGGACTAACACAACTGACTGAACAGACTGTATATCCAATTCAGGATCCATTGTCACTGAGTTTACATATTGACCAGTATCACCCGTATTTTGGAGATCAAAGGCAGATTCATCATAGCTGATTACAGATGAAAAATAATCATCATCCTGTTGACGAACCAGTATGAATAATATTTTATTGTTTGCTGTGGAAATATTTCCTGTGACCTCAACGTTTGCAGTTGTGACTAGCTGTTCACCGATAGTAACAGTTGTAAAATCTAGCTGCAAAGGGCTATTAAAATTGGCCAATTGATTGTACCTAGCAAGATAAGTAGGGTACATATTCCCCCCACCTCCAATGCTTGAGATGGTTCCTCCAAACTCGACGTGCGGAATGCCACTCACACCATATTGGTTAGCTCTTAACCCATAGCTGGGGCTTTGATTTTCACTATTACCCTGCCAAATCAGGGGAATAACAAATGGTTGGTTCTCATATAATTCTTTAACACCGGCACGGGCGTCAGGGCAGTAAGGTCACCATGTCTCAGTAAAAACTTCTACGGTAACTCCATACTGGGTTGCAAATAAAATTGTAGAAAAAATAAATACACTTAAAAAACGAATAATTGACATTTTTTCATCACTCCAATTCCTTATTTTATGAAAATCTTAATAGGATAACTTACTTTATTTTGAATAAAAATTCAATCTTTGAAAATTAATAAAAGTATATATTCGACATTTTCAAACTCTAGTTTATTCCAAATCCTAGACACTAATTTTGTGAGGAAATTGTTATAAATCCCTCTTGTATCGTTCTTATCCAGTATCCCTTTCCAGGTATAAGAATGTCTGCATTCACATAACTACCATAAAATTCATATACCGTTTCAGGAAGAATTAAATTATTTTCCAAGATAAAATCATTAACTGAAACAGGTGTGGAAATCCCTCCAATTATATTCCAACCATTACTTACTTCAATAATCCATTCATTAATAACAATTCCAGATAAAAATGTGCTTCCATTGGAATTGAACCGCAGCCAATATCCATTTCCAAATTCCATTTCTTGTTCCTGAAAATAGGTTTCACCAAATGAAAAAAGAGTGCCTGCGATAGACTCAGGGAATATGTAATCAATTTCCTGATTTACTAATCCCAATGGTAGCCCAATCAAATTCCAATCAACTGTGAATTCAATTTCTAAGGAATCTTGAACTAGAGATGGTTGAAATTGAGGTTCTTTATCACTGCCATTGTTATTTGTGAGGTTTATTTGATTTGTACCATCAGCGTTCATCATAAATATTTCATAATTGTCATTGATATAGGATTGGTACAATATTTTTGATCCATCTAAAGAATAATTGGGAGAATAATCTCCATTTGAACTGGTTGAAAGGTAAGTTAACTCACTTCCATCGGTGTTAACCGTATAAATACCGTAAAATCCTTCTCTGTTTGAAATAAAAATTACCTTAGATCCATCCGGAGAAAAAGCAGGCTCTAAATCACTCCCATCATCTATAGTCAGGTTTAGCTGATTCTCACCATCTACGTTCATAATATAAATTTCTTCATTTCCATCCCGAGTAGAAACAAATACAATTTGTTCTCCATTTGGAGAGTAGAGCTGCATAAAATCATCTCCAAGATCATTGGATAAATTGGTTTGGTTCATACCATTAATTTCCATTATATATATTTCAAAATTCCCATCACGGTTAGTATTAAAAATTATATGTTCTCCGTTGGGTAAAAATTGGGGTAGTTGATCTATAGCAGTTTCATTTGTTAGATTGGTCTGATTTGCACCGTTAATATCCATGATGTAAATTTCACTCTCTCCAACATCCCGATTAGCCTCAAACACAATTTTATTACCATCTGGAGAAATGTTCGGAGCATAATCCCCACCATCCTCTTCAGTCAGATGATAATTTCCTGCGCCATTTATATTCATAATCTGAATCTCACCTATCCGATGATGTTGAGATACAAAGACAATCTGATAACCAGCAGGAGAAACTATTGGAAACCAATTTTCATGATAGTTACTTGATAGATTTACCTGATCACTTCCATCAATATTCATGATATATATTTCATCAATACCGCTCCTATCTGAAACAAAAACTATTTTATCCTGAGCAATAATCAATGATGATAAAACTAAAATAAAAAAACAACTCACATGTTAAAATAGGAATTATTTTCTTATTGAAAAAGTTATTTTATACATGTAATCGTTCATTTAGTTGTTTGAAACAACAGTGCTAATTTTACATATAGCGATAATGGGAATTGTTTCTTTACTTCAAGAAAATCAATTTATTAGTTTGGACAAACTTTTCTGTTTTAATTCTGTATAAATAAACACCTGCGCTTACTTGTTTTCCTGAATTATCAGAAGCATCCCAAACAAATCTACTGTATCCAATCCCTGTATTTCCGTCTAACAATACTTTTACTAATTTACCTGACAGGTCATAAATAGAAAGAGATACGTTACTTTCTTCAGCAAGGTAAAACTCAATGTTTGTGATTGGGTTAAATGGATTTGGGTAATTCTGAAAAAGGGTGAACTTCTCAGGAATAATTTTTTCTTTGATCAAAATAAGCTCATTTATCGGAGCAATAATTTCAATGGAACCAGACTCAGATAGAATATATTCTTCGCCTAAAAATGGATTGACTAATTTCCAATTGTCAGATTTATTTTTATCTTCTTTCAAATTAAATGATAATGTCATAGGATAATCCATACTTTGAATCCTAATCTTTCCTCCATTCTCAACAGCCCTCATATCCCCTTCAAATCTTACATCAAAAGCATCAGCCGGTGGAAGCGGCGGAAGACTGTAACTCAATAATTGATTTGTAGGAATGGATACTCCAAAGTGGAGCGTACTTTCACACCCATTTATATTAGTGAATCGAATTGTATTTTTATTTTCCAAAATTAAATTAACATCAGAAATAGTTCTTTGATTTCCTTCATCTGAGATTATGACAATTCCATCTGAAATTGTGCGAACCCAATATGCTTTCCCTGGTTCTAATTCATCTGCCAAGATATAATTCGCATTCCAGCCATAAATAGTTCCCGTAATAATGATATTTTGTGTATCCTGAATGTTATTTATAGAAGTTGGATAAGAAATCCCTGACATTAAATCCCACCCTTCACTTAAGGATACCAATACTTCATTAAACGCACCACCTGAAATTATATTGTATCCAGATTCTGGAAATCTAAGCCAATATCCTACTCCATGTGATAATTCATTTTCCATTACGTAACCACCGTCAAATGAGTAAAGTGTTTCATTAATTGCATTTGGGAAAATAAATTGATAGTTGGAATTATCAGTAACTACCGGAAGTCCAACCAAGTTCCAACTGTCAAAATGCGGAACTGTCAATTCAATTTCGCTCTGACCTTCAACTCGTACTAGCTCGTTTCTTTGATAGTTCACATAAAAGATGTTTTGATTGGGACCAATAACTAGACCCATAAGGTTATTTTCATAGCCAGTCTCAAACCGTCCCAACTCATCAACATTTGCACCAGAAATATTATAAATGATGATCTCCCCTGTTGCAAAATCACCTACAATTAAACGATCCTCATAGAGATCTATCCCAGAGGGTTTTTGAAGTCCCTGATCAACAACAACCTCCCACTCAGCGTTTTCCATCATCCAATACTGGGCCAAAGGTTCACCATAGGGAGATAAATTATAATCAAAATTACCTGAATTCACATTGAATCGTATTATTCTGGAGTTGCCTGTATCTGCGATATAAAGCCAATCTGTTGATTCATCAAGAACCATATGGCTAGGGACTCCCTCTTCCCTAGAAACAACAACTTCACCATATCTCCAGACCCTACCATCAGAGTGGTCATCACCCCCATATTGATGGGGGTTTTGGAAATCATATTTAACAATGGCAGAGTGAAAACCATCAAATAACCAATATTTATTTCCTTCTCCCGCATATTCAATTCCCACGCCATATGGACTTTGGTGAAGCATATCCAAATGACTCCCCAGCAGAGGACCATTTTGATTCACAACAGCATATATATTTAAATCTGCATCCCATAATGTAGGACCTGCAAAATACCCGTTTGCGTTATTATTTCCATCTTGGCAATCTATGGCATTAGCAAAAAATCCATTGTTATCAAAAGACATCGAGCTTGCTGTATGCATAAAGTGTCCAGAAAATGAGTCCTTTCTATATTCAGAAGTTTGATCGGGAAGACCTGCACCAAAAAAGATTACATTACTTCCACCAGATTCTGCTAACATTCCATAAGTTATTTCACTATCATCATCAACCAAATCCCAAGATGTTTCTCCACCATAATTATCGGTCAAAATGGTAACGGTCACTTCTACCTCATTCTCATTACATCCATCACTACAAATACCTACATTAAACGATGTAGCTTCATGTGAATTAAAATTACCCCCTGAAGCCACAGTTTGTCCACACACATCCACATCATAAGAGCCAATTCCATAGCTACAGCAAATACCATCCCCATAGGAATCATAAATAGTAAAAGTTACATCACTATTCTCAGGAACACAGACAATTTCAATATATTGAGTGTTACTGCTGTACGGAGTTCCCCCTTTATTTAAAACCCAAAGTTCATTTTCCCGGGTTGGGTGAAAATCCAGATCTCTTGGTTCAAAAATATCATCGGAAGCATCCCCCACCACCACAAAATTATTATTCCCGGTTAATAAACCATCTATAGGATTTTGAGCTGTAGAAATGCTTAAACATAAAATCAGTGAAAAAATGTGTCGAAAATTCATAATTGGATTCTCCTTACTATAAATAAGCCTAAAAAGGTTAGAAAAATTAATTCGGTATAAATGATGATTTATCTATAGTAAATCTACATTAATACCATTTTTTTTTAAAACTACTCTAGCCATCCTCAAAATTTGATAGGAAAAGTAGTTTATACTTACTGTTTTAAGCGGTAAACACAGCCCTCAATAGTTTTTAAAAACTTAGTGACCTGTGATTTTGTATGAAATAAATTTTCAATGGGTTCAAAAGAATCCACCGGATACATTTCTGAGTCATATTCTATTAAAAAATTAGACTCTAGTTTTACTACCATATCTCTCAGTACCATTTTGGGGATGTCTTTATTTCTCAGAAAATTAATCTGCAAATTAATATTTCCTTCTGAATTAAGGTGAAACAGGGGCAACAACCCTACATCAGAAGCACAGCGAAATGTCATGGTACCGTGTTCAGAACCTCTCCCCCAAGATATATGTTCTGAATATTTTTCGGAAAATTTGATAATTTCCTTGGTTACTTTTACAACTTCACGGCTACAGTTTTCCTCTAGATCGCTTAAAAAATTTTCTTTATTCCATTTGGACATATAAACTAGAATACCCCTTAATTATGACAATCTAAAATTCATAACGCAAGGGAAATTACAACTTTTTTAAATTTTAATTCTAATGAAAATAGCCCCCATTAAAAAAATGGAGGCTATAAACTCACTACCGGGTTTTTGGTAAGATTACATCATTCCGCCCATTCCGCCCATTCCGCCCATGTCTCCACCTCCAGGAGGCATTGGCATTGGGGGATCCTTTTCAGGTATCTCTGTAACAGCAGCTTCAGTCGTCAGCAACAATCCAGAAATGGATGCCGCATTTTCGATGGCTACTCTCGATACTTTAGTTGGATCTATGATACCGGATTTGAACATATTCACGTAATCCTCATTCCGGGCATCAAACCCATAATCATCTTTTCCTTCGCGAATTGCTTGAACGATAATTGATGCCTCTAGCCCAGCATTGTTTACTATCTGTCTGACTGGTTCTTCCAATGCTCGCCTGACAATATTCACACCAACCTTTTGATTTTTACTGACATCTACATTGTCCAATGCGGAAACAGCTCTTAGAAATGCCACACCACCTCCAGGAACGATTCCTTCCTCTACTGCGGCACGGGTTGCATGGAGCGCATCTTCTACACGAGCTTTCTTTTCTTTCATTTCCACTTCAGTGGGTGCCCCGACATTCAGGACAGCCACTCCACCAGACAATTTAGCCAACCTTTCCTGAAGCTTTTCCTTGTCATAATCAGATGTGGATTTTTCAATCTGTACGTTGATCTCATTAATACGAGCCTTGATATTCTCTTTATCACCATTTCCATCTACAACGGTAGTGTTATCTTTATCAGACACCACTCGTTTACAGGTGCCTAGGTATTCCAGAGTAGCATTTTCTAACTTGTATCCTGCATCCTCTGAAATAACAGTCCCACCGGTAAGTACGGCAATGTCTTCCAACATTGCTTTTCTACGGTCACCAAATCCAGGAGCTTTTACAGCAAGTACTTTAAATGTCCCGCGTAGTTTGTTGACTACCAATGTAGCAAGGGCTTCACCTTCCACGTCTTCCGCAATAATGACAACTGGTTTACCTGTTTGTACTACCTTTTCTAACAAAGGAAGTAAATCCTTCATGTTACTTATTTTCTTATCATGGATTAACACATATGGATCATCCATTTCAGCTTCCATTGATTCGGAGTTTGTCACAAAGTAAGGGGAAAGGTATCCACGGTCGAACTGCATTCCTTCAACCGTCTCAAGGTAAGTTTCAGCCGTTTTACTTTCTTCTACTGTAATTACACCATCTTTACCAACTTTTTCCATCGCTTCAGCAATTTTATCACCGATTTCACTATCACCATTTGCTGAGATACTGGCAACCTGTGCAATCTGAGTTGAATCAGGCAGATCTTTGCTTTGACCACGTAAATGATTTACGACTGCCTCTGTAGCTGCATCAATACCCCTTTTAATTGACATGGGATTTGCGCCAGCGACCACATTTTTCAATCCTTCAGTTATGATTGCCTGTGCTAATACAGTGGCAGTTGTCGTTCCGTCCCCTGCAATATCAGAGGTTTTTGATGCTACCTCTTTAACCATTTGTGCACCTACATTTTCCAAACTATCTTCTAGTTCGATCTCTTTTGCAACGGTCACTCCATCCTTGGTAATTGTTGGTGCTCCAAATTTCTTTTCAATTACTACGTTCCTTCCTTTGGGCCCCAAGGTAACCTTAACAGCATTTGCCAAGGCATCTACACCATTTTTTAGGGAATTCCGAGCTTTGGAATCGTAGGAAATTTCTTTCGCCATTTTACTTCTTCTCCTTTATTAAATTATTGCGAGAATATCAGATTCACGCATGATCATGTAATCCTTACCGTCAATGGTAATATCAGAACCGGAATATTTCCCAAAAAGTACCTTGTCATTTTTCTTTACAGTCAATTTAACAAGTGTTCCTGAATCAGAAGTTTTACCGGGACCAACAGCAACGACAGTACCCTGCTGGGGTTTTTCCTGAGCAGTATCTGGTAGAATGATACCACCGGAAGATACCTCTTCCGCAGGGGCAGCTTCTACCACAACACGGTCAGAAAGGGGTTTTAAACTTAAAGCCATTTAGATTTTCTCCTTTAGTTTTTAGATTAAATATGTTATTTTTCTGCTGAATGCAACGCGGAAGTTATAATACAATCTTGAAAAGAAAAAAGGAAATTAGCACTCTTGCTCTTTGTGTGCTAATTTACGAGTTTATTAATATTGGATTAGCTCAAATAAAGGGAAATCATTATTTATTTCCCGGTACTCCCAAATCCTCCAGAACCACGGCTTGTTTCTGTTAGGGAATCCACTAATAAAAAATGAATTGGGGTACCTACCATAGCAACAAGCTGGAATAATCTTTGTCCAGGATTTATGGTATAGGAATCTGATTTAACATTATCCACAACAGCTATGATTTCTCCTCGATAACCAGGGTCAATAAGTCCTATTGAGTTTGCCAATCGTAAGGGAGTTTTTGAAATACTAGACCTGGGCATAAGAAGATAGGGAATATTTTCTTCATTTTCACATGCTATTTGCAAATGTATTTTTGCAGCCTCCCCAGGTGCAACTGTCTGTTCATGGATGATAAATAAATCCAGTCCTGCATCTCCATCGTGAAACGTTCCATGGCTTTCATAAAGTGATTTAACTTCTAAAGAAAAGGGTTTGATTTTCAAATTCATTGTGTACCACCTTGATATAATTTATACGCTGTTAGCAACCACCCTAAAATAAATGATACTCCTCCAATTGGAGTAATTATCCCGAACCATTTAATTTTAGTAATGGTGATAATATACAAACTACCAGAGAATAAAATGATGCCTACAAAAAATAAAATACATGAAATGTGGAGAGAGATAGAAGGAAACTGCAATCCACATAAACTGACTATTATCATACCTAAAGCATGATAGATATGATATTTGACTCCTGTCTCAAATACTGTTAAATATTCTGCTGTAATTTTATCTTTTAAACTGTGGGCCCCAAATGCTCCTATCACTATGGCAAAAGACATAAGAACCGAACCAGTTATTATCCAATTTTTCATTTATTACTTCTATAAACCTCCAATTAAGTTTTTCATATCGCTGCCTGCAGGAATTTGAAATACCCTCAAATCAAATTCAGGAACAACCGCCAACAGGTGGTCAAAAATGTCTGCCTGAATAGATTCATATTTGATCCAATCAGTATCATTTGTAAAGACATAGATCTCAATGGGAAGTCCCTTTTCTGTAGGAGGGAGCTGTCTGATTAAAAACGTCATGTTTTTATGAATATCCTTGTGACCCCGGAGATAGGATTTAATATAGGCTCTAAATGTGCCAATATTGGTGAGTCTCCTACCATTAATCAGTTCTGCCAAGTTAGCATTGGAACGTTGATTTGATTCATCCACATCTGCTATTTTTGAATTAATATAAGCTTGGATAATATCATATTTTTCAAATTGCCGGAGTAATAATTCATCACAAAATCGAATAGATGACACATCAATGTGTATAGCCCGTTTAATTCTTCGTCCTCCACTATCAGTCATTCCCCGCCAGTTTTTGAAAGAAGAATCAATTAATTTATGGGTTGGAATAACTGTAATAGTCTTATCCCAATTCTGTATTTTTACGGTATGGAGAGCAATATCTACTACATCTCCATCAGCTCCAAATTGTGGAGCTTCCACCCAATCTCCGATTTTAAACAAGTTATTTGAGTTTATCTGTACCGTAGCCACAAAAGATAATATTGTATCCTTAAACACAACCAATAAAACAGCTGTCAGTGCACCAATTCCGCTCAACAAATAAACCGGAGAGTGACCGGTCAAAACAGTCACTACACCTAATATTCCGATCAAACCTAGAACTAACTTAGCGACCTGAATGTATCCTTTAATGTGCATTCGTTCTGAAAATTTACTCTTACCATAAACCTCCCCAAATGCGGTCAACAGGGTTTGGACAGACATAAATAAAATGATAACAAAAATAGAATTTAATATTCGGTAAACTAAGATAGAATATTGTGAAAAAGCTGATTCAAGGTTGTAAAGAATCAACAGTGGGACTAAATAAATTAATCGATTGAAAAAACCACTTTCTAAAAATATATCATCTAAGCTTGTTTTGGTTTTTAAAAACCATGAATTCAGAGGTTTCAAAATAACAAATTTTGCAACCAAAAATGAAAGATAGCTACTAAGGACTATCAGGCCTGTGTGAAAGATTATATTCTCTTTAATGATAGAAATGAATTCCAAAGGAGTAGATAAAGATTAAATTTTAGCAGAAATGTAAACTAAAAATACCTGGAATCAAATATATTGCGATACAGAATTATGAATCTTTCATTCACTTTAATATTAATACCTCTTCAGGGTTTTTTAATCCACTCTGCATTATAAATATCCACAAACGCAGGTGCGATTTTATCTGCATCCTTTTCACCAGCGAGACTAAAGTAAAACCCCAAATAACTGGTGTCAGGGCTGAATTCTCTACTGTTAAGTTCTGTCTTTCCATATCGCTTCCCAATTGCAACCATTTCAAATTCTGTAAATTTATTTATCTTCAAATCAAATATTGCACTTCCCATCAGCTGTGTTTTCATACCATGATTAAGTGAGTAGGATGGTGTCCAATCATTTTGACCTAGTAGCCAGTCTCCATCTGCTCTTGCATCTGAATGGCCAAAAATTTGGAGTTTTAGCATCGACCCCTGCAAATCAGTTACAGTCAATGAAATTTCCGCCTGTTTAATTTCCTGTGGTGCAAAAGGCAGAGTTTGCCCTCTAACGTTATCAACCAAATGAAAACAGAATAGTCGGTTTTTAATAAATTCTGGAACGGAGTAATTAATTCCTACTTTGGGTTCTTCCGGTAGCAAACTGGCTACTTCGGTTTCATGAATCCAAACATGATCTATATTCCTCCGTTCGCTTCTTTCAACTAAAATAGGTGGGTCAGAGATCAAATCTGTATTGAAAGATGTTAAAACCAATCCATGTTCGGGATAACTGTTTTCCCATCTATTTGTTGTATTTATATTTGGGAGGTCTTGTCCTTTTTTATTTTTTTGAGGGAGGAACTCCCACTTATTTAAACCATCTTCTATAGTTTCCAACACTTCATCTGGACTCAGTGAGTTGATAGAGCTCAAAAATGTACCATCTGCGCTGCATATATAAATCCCCTGTCTAGTCCCGCCCTTATGCTGGTAGTGTCCTTGGTTTGCCATATTCTGAAACAGAATTGCGTCAAGCTCAGTACTTCTTTGCAGTCTCCATACTTCATCAGCTACTGGAATAAATTTTTTGGACACCTCTATGAGTCTGGGGTCAGTCCAAACAGACATCCTGCCTGCTGTACCATTATTTCATGTACAGCCCAGCGGATGACCATTCATGACCCACAACAGTAAAGGTTTCTCTTCTGTTTTGGCATGGTTTATACCCTCAAAAAAAGAGCTCCTCCAAGGTATTATGTTCCAAGCAAGTTCCTTTTTTGAAGGTTTAATATAGTCTCTCCACATTTTGTAATTGTGCTCCGAGAGTATAAAGTGTTCATTTTTGACACAACCATATAAAACTAGTGACAAAACTAATAATAGTCTGAATTTTACCATTTCTAAAACTTCTCATTTAAATTTTTGGACTGAATAAATTCTCTCGCATGGCAAAATTCTGATCCTAAAAATGGGCATCAAATCTCATAATTACACAGCCTGAAATCTCTCTAAGCCTTTAGGAACAAGAAATAATATTTTTCACCATAAGATATGGAATAAGAAGATATAAGATAGAATCACGTATCAAATAATACAGAAAGAATGCTAACACAAATGTCCAGCCCTTTTTCTTAAAAAGCAATTTGTATCCACCTTCTCTGCGAATTTCTCCCCACTCCTGGATAAATTTAGGTTTATATAATGACATCTTTATCCTCTTATTTCTTCCTTATTAGAAAGTTGTTTTTGTTCTTCTTCATATTGTGTGATTAAATCTTTTAGGGAGTCCATTGCATCTGACTCCTTAACTTTTCCTAGATTTTTACCTTTATAGTACAGATGTCCAGCACCATTCCCAAAAGCTATCCCCAAATCTGTGTGACTAGCTTCACCGGGACCGTTCACCGCACATCCCATGAGAGCAATGGACATTGGAGTTTTTACATTTTTTAATTCCTCTTCCATTTCACTAGCAATTTTAAATAAATCTACCTCCAGCCTTCCGCATGTAGGACAGGCCACAATTGTAGCACCACGGGAAGCCAGTCCAAGTGATTTTAATATTTCATACCCCACGCGTACCTCTTCAACAGGATCATCTGTAAGACTCACTCGAATTGTATCTCCGATTCCATCCAACAACAAGGAACCAATTCCTAACGCAGATTTTATGGAACCAGATTTTGTAGGTCCTGCTTCGGTAACACCCAGATGGAGCGGATAATCATATTGTTTTGCGAAAAGCTTGTATGATGCTATCATTAAATTAACATCCGACGCTTTTAATGAAACTATAATGTCATCAAAATCATATTCCATACAGACCTTTATGTGTCGTGAAGCACTTTCAACCATAGCTTTGGGAGTGGGAAATCCATATTTTTCTATGAGATCCTTTTCTAAGCTCCCTGCGTTCACTCCAATTCGAATGGGAAGATTTGCTCCTTTAACTTTATCCAATACCTCCTTCACCCTCTCTTTTCCACCAATATTACCGGGATTAATACGAATTTTATCTGCGCCAGCATCCACAGCTGCTAGTGCCATTCTATAATTAAAATGAATGTCAGCAACCAAAGGTACAGTCATACGTTTTTTTATTTCAGGGAGTACAGCTGCAGCTTTTTTATCTGGGACAGTAATTCGTATGATTTGGCATCCAGCTTCCTCCAGTCTTTCCACCTCTCTCATTGTAGCATCAAGATCATGAGTTTTAGTGGTCGTCATAGATTGAATAGGAATTGGCTCTCCGCCTCCTACAGGGACATCTCCCACTATGACCTTTTTTGTCATTTTTCGATTAATTAACTCATTCATAGTTAGAATTTACATTATGTTATTTTGAATTTTCTCACAATTTAGGAAAAAAAATTTTCATTATTATTGTAAAATGTATCGATTTTTCAAATATGTTTCTGCTTCAGCAATAGCTGAAGAATAATTATCTAGTTTTATACACTTTTTATAAGATTGAAGTGCTTTTTCCCTTTCATTTTTTATATCGTGTATTTTTCCCTTTAAGAGATGTGCATGTGACAAAATAATATCCAATTCGGCATGATAATTATCTATGGAATAATTAACATGATGAAGCGCTTTGTCATATTCAGAATTTAAAAAATAATACAAGGATTTTTCATAAACTAAATAACTTTTATACCAGTTTTGTTGAATTGGTGTAAGAGAAGTCAACTCCTCATTTAACTGTTCAATTAATCTCCTTGAATTTTCCCAGTTTCCCGTTTTAATAAGACTCTCAAGGTACATGATACTGAAAAAATAATTATTTGGAAATTTCCGGTTCAACTCCTCACTGTATTTCAGTGCCGCATTCAAATCTTTTTCAACCCATAGATTTAAAAAACTCATTATCTTTTTCGCCTCAATATGAGAATATTCTCCTGTTGAAACAGCTTGTTTGATTTTTCTCAATCCTACCTGTCTTTTGGCTTTTAAACCAAATAATTTTGCAGTTAATTGAATGAAACCCGGATTTATACCGGCAAAATACTCTACAATACCGATGGGTAATTTTGCATCTACTAGCTCAGGATGTTTTTTTTCAATTTTTTGAATAATTCGGAACCCTTTGTAGGCATTTATTATAGTGGGAAACCATTCTTTTTTGCCTAAATATATTCGTGCCTTTAAGCCAATTGCAGAGCCAAAATATAATTGATAATCCGGAATATCACTATGAACTTCACTTAGACGTTTCAAAATTGGGATAATCTCATTCAGATCATTCTCTAAAATTTTGTAGGACTCAACAATAGGACTGTGGGCCTCATTTTCCAGCATACGTGCAGCAGCCCAAGTAAAATGAACACGTGGGTTTTCTGGATAAATATTCCTTGCTTCAGTTAAAATCTGGACAGCTACTTTGGTATCATAATTATAAAACAGACCAACAGCTTTAGTGACTTCCTCATCCCCGGGGATTTGAACCGCAGAAGCAAAAACTGTAAATAAGCAATAAACTATTTTTTTCAATTTATTGATATAAATCAAAATTCAACCAAATCCTATACAATAGGAGCATCCCTATAATCCTATTTAGAATAACTAAGTTAGATAATTATCCTATTTACCGGGAATTTTACAACAGGCATCCAATTTATTATAGGCTTCCTGATTAGCCTGTGTATTATTTGCGTCATAACCTAAACCTGAAATAGTATTTTCAATTGCTTGTAAATCCACCACAGTAGCATTGTAGGTTACAACACCTGCTTTCTTTTTAAGATCAACGTCGACTCTAACAACACCCTCTAAGTTTTTCAAATTCTTTTCAATTGTATTTACACACATACCGCATTGAATTGTCTCCAGCTTTACCTCAGCTTTCACTTCATCACCGCAAGCTGAAACTAAAATCAGGGGAAAAAATGTCATAATTATTATCGATGTAATTTTCATATATACTCCATATGTTTAATAAAAATAAAATTATTTTCTAAAATTTTACCTGACCAATTTTATGAGAGCTCTGAACCGGTCACCTTCTGCAATTTTCTGTTCTTCGAACAAAAATTGTTCACAGGTTGAAAGAGTTCCTCCTTTTTCAGAAATGCGCTGCAGTCCGATATCGTGGTTTAGCTTTTTTCGAGATGTGACCGCATCTACCACAATTTGCACATTTTTTCCCTTCGCTAATAGGTCAGATGCGGTTTGATAAACACAAACATGAGTTTCAATTCCACACAATATGATCTCATCTGGATCATGTTGGATAAGCACATCATTATAATTATCAGAATTACAACAACTGAACACATTCTTCACAATGGGATTTTTCTCCGCCATTACTTCGATCACCTCAGAAATCGTAGCTCCTAATTTTTCAGGCAACTGTTCCATCCAGATAATCGGAATTTTAAAAAGCTGGGCTCCCTTTAACAAAATTATCAAGTTCTTTATAAATTGGTTCTTATTTTCCATTAGAGGGACCAGTTTTTCCTGAACATCAATTAAAGTCAGAACTTTTTTCATGTTTCGGATTTAGTTTATCATCCTTTCTTCAAATACTGATTTCCATTTTTTAATATTTTTACCGGTTTTCATAATAGATATACTATCAAAATAAATATGGTTTGGCACATCAATTCTGGTAATAGTATTGTTTTGCTCTTTTATAGATAGGATTTTATACATAAGACTCAAATGTGGCTTAAACTGATATGGTTCCCAAGTTTTAAACTTGGATACAATTTTATGTTGCAAATCTGCAATATTTTTATTATTCAAAAATTGAATATACAATGATTTAAATAAGGTTTCTCCTCCTCTAATATCTGAAATCTTTAATTTGACTGGCTCCAATTCAGAACAAACAGTTTGTAACTTATCAAACGAAAAATCTTCTGTTCTAATTATTTTACTGAGTAGTGTACAATGAGGCAAAAATTTTGGAGAGTCATTTAACACTGCTAATTTATTAATAAGAGTTTTGAGCAACGATTGGTGTGCTTCCATAGGAAGAAGCCAAGCTGAATATGATTCCTGACTATTCTCTGGTGATTCTATCCAACTCATTAAAATATTTTGTTAACACTTTTTTAGGTGTTCTTTTTCCACCGGGATAGGATTTTGGATTTTCCATTCTTTTTTTCAAATGATGCTTCCCAGAGCTATATTCAAATTGGGTCAAGGGATCATTCGAAACAATGTTCATCATTTGATCCAATTCAGTTTCTCCTCCATATTTACAGAGAGTATTCACGGCTATCCAACGAACCCTGTAATTGGGGTCCATCAAAAACTGAACCATTTCATCCATTATTTTAGGATGGTCTTTAATATAAGATTCAAGCCCTCTAACCGCGGTTGTTCTTGAATTCCATGTTGTCCCTCCATAGGAAGCTAATTCCATCAGTTTTAGAAAATTTGAATCAGATTTTATTGAGGACAATTTACTAATACCTGCTTTCCTAACAATATCATTGTGAGAATTCCGGTTCAATATATAATCAATATTTTTCATCAGGGTGTCTTCATTTACATTAGATAAAGAGTGTACGGCGGAGCGCACAACATAGTCATTTTTTTCATTTAAGATGACTTCTGTTAAAAAGGATGTTAATTCATTGCCTCTTAGATTATCTAAAAGATTCATTATTTCACTTTTAACCCTTGCATCAGATTCTTGATGGTAGAGATTGATAATTTGAGTTTCTTTACCCTTTAATTTCATTTTGGCAAGAGCACTTGCCACTTCTTTTCTCACACCCCAAAATTTATCAGAATACAATGAATGAAATAAGGCTTTAATAAATTTTCTTCCATTCTTTTTCTTTCCCATTTCTTTTGCTGCTGAAATCCTGTCATTTACATGAGGTGCATTTAAAAGCTGAAAGGTTAATTCCTCATCTGATTTTTTATGTTTTATAATTTTGGGAATTTGATATCCCTCATCAAACACTACTATTTTTGGTTTACGTGATTCAAAGAAAAACTCCTGTTTTTTCTTCTTAATATCTACATGAAAACGATTAATATTCCCATCATCAATTAAAATAGTAACTGGGAGTCTAAATGTAGAAGAAAATAAAGTATCCTGTGTTTGCTCAACAGTGATTATAGTCCCTCCTTTTGATTTGTCAAACCGGTGATAAACAGTTAACTCTGGGAGTCCAGGTTTATAAACCCACTGATCAAAAAACCAGTAAAGATTTTTTCCCGTTGTCTCCTCAAACGCCTTTTTTAGATCGTATGACTCAACATTTTTATAGGCATTTTCTTTGGTATAAAATTGAATAGCTTTTTGAAATGGTTTTTCGCCAATATAATTTCTTAGCATATTCATGACAACCGCCCCTTTGGCATAAACATTGGCATCAAAAAGATCATTTGAATTTTCGTAGTTAAAAAATACCATGGGTTTTCTTCCACGGGATGCGTAAATCGTAGCCCGTAGTTCCTTAAAACGATAATATTCTTTTTCAGAATATCCATATTTATGCTCTGCCCAAATAAGCTCCATGAAGGAGGTAATACCCTCATTTAACCATATATTTGCCCAGTTCCGTGTTGTTAATAAATCTCCAAACCATTGATGAGCAAGTTCATGTGCCACTAGCCATTCGCTGGAGTGATGTGGGATAGCCGACTCCTTATGCATGGTACGGTCTGCCATATGAGATAAAGTTATGTTTTCCATTCCTCCCCACATAAAATCTTCAATGATGATCTGATCATATTTCTCAAAGGGATATGAAAATTGAAGATAATCATTGAATAGACGAATCATTTCAGGCGTATGTCCAAAGGAGCGCAAGGCATCGCTTCTATCATGTTCAGGATACACCCAATAACTAACCGGGGTGTTGATGGAATTATCTTTTATCTCTTGATATTCTCCTACTACAAAGGAAATGAGATAACTTACCATTGGCGCAGATTCTTTCCAATAAAATGTCCGTTTTCCCTTGGAATTTGTTATTTTTTCTAATGAACCGTTAGATACGGCAACAAAAGGTTTGTCAACTGTTAGAATACATTCAAATGTGCTCTTGTCATTTGGATAGTCATGAAGCGGAACCCAGTGATGGTTGTGCATTTGTTCGCCCTGTGTCCAGGCTTGGCGATGTTTTCCCGGGTAAACCGAATCGGGCTCTACAAAATAACATCCAAGCTTAGGTTGGGATTTATAATCAATTACAATTGTAATTTTTTCATCCATTTCATAATTTCTATTTAGAGGAATTAACAATTTATTTCCGGATAACTCAAATGAGTTATGATTTTGTCCATTAATCTCTACGGATTCAATATGTGTGTCTTCAGTGTTTAAGACAATTTTATCAATTTTATCTGCTAATATTAATATATCATGAGTTACATTACCTTCAACTGATTTGGCATAGAGATCTATGTTAACAATTATTTTAGAATGAATCATATCAAAATCTCTGTCAGGTGTTGGATGAAAGTTTCCTGCAATAACAAATGTAGCAAATACAAAATTAAGTAAATATATTTTTTTATGTGTCATGATTTCTTTCCTTCAATCTCTAAAAAAATTACTAATGAAAAATTCGTTGTAATTTGTAAATACTGTGTAAATTTATGGTTATGAATTTCCTTTGCTTTTCTATTATAAACTACATTTAATTATACGGATAAATATATAGGGGACGAGGAGAAAGGAATATGTTTAATAAAACTAAAAGATATAAACTACTTATTTTATGTCATTAAACCTAAAAGAGAAGATTTCAGACAAATCTGCAGAGATTGGAATTATCGGTTTGGGCTATGTCGGACTTCCTTTAGCTTATGAATTTGCTAGTTCAGGATTTATCGTCACAGGAATTGACATAGATGAAAAAAGAGTAAATTCCTTAAATGTAGGAGAAAATTATATTAGCGATGTTAATGATGAAAAATTCAGGGAACTGGTTCACACAAAGAAATTTAAAGCAACCACAGATTTTTCCCGCATAAATGATCTTCATGCAATTTCCATTTGTGTCCCAACACCGCTGAATAAATTAAAAGATCCAGATATGTCATATATCAATAGTGCATTGGATCAAATAGTTCGATATTTACATGGAGACTTGCTCATTATTTTGGAGAGTACAACCTATCCCGGTTCCACAAGAGAGGTAGTATTGCCAAAACTCCAATCTTCAAATTATAAAATTGGACAGGATATTTTTTTGTGTTTTTCACCGGAAAGGGTTGACCCGGGAAATAAAACCTATAACATTTCAAACACCCCAAAGGTGATTGGAGGGGTGACCCAAGGCTGTACTGAATTAGGAAAATTACTTTATGAAAAGATTGTTAATGAGGTTATTCCTGTTTCATCTCCAGAATCTGCGGAGATGGTAAAACTGCTTGAAAACACCTACCGTTCAATCAATATTGGATTAGCAAATGAAGTAGCTATAATGTGTGAAAAATTAGGTATAAATGCATGGGAAGTCATTAATGCGGCAAGTACGAAACCATTTGGATTTATGAAATTTACTCCGGGACCAGGGTTAGGAGGACATTGTATACCTATCGATCCACACTATTTGTCCTGGAAAATGAAAACTCTAGATTACAAAGCAAGATTTATTGAGCTTGCCAGCGAGATAAATACAGCAATGCCTCAACATGTTGTGAAACTGATTGGGAAAGGACTGAATAGGATTCAAAAACCTATTAATGGAAGTAAAATTTTAATTTTAGGAATTGCCTACAAAAAAGATATTGACGATGTCCGAGAGTCACCTGCTTTGGATGTTATGAAAATACTTGAGCTAGAAGGTGCAGATGTAGATTTTTATGACCCGTTTATTACTGATATTTTATGGAATTCAAACAGGAGGTCCGGATTAACATCTTTATCAGGAATAGAATCATTTGATATTATTGTTGTTCTTACAGATCATTCGGATGTTAATTATGACCTTGTTTTAAAACATAGTACACTGATCGTTGATACAAGAAATGTTTTCCCAGATAATAATGATGAAAAAATTATAAGTCTTGGTGTAGGTGATTTTTAGACAGAAATTTGATTAATATTTTTATTTAATTTGTATATAAAGCTGACGAAAAAATAAGTCGATAATAAAAATAGTTTTTTTTTGTGTGAAAAAGAGTAAGTTTTGTTAAATTAACGGTTGTTATTCTTGCTTCGCACAGAACAAACCCTTATTATAGGGGGGAAGTATATTGAAAATTTACACATTTAACCACGAGGTGAATATGAGAAGTCTATATTCAAAGCTTATATTGAGTTGCTGTATTCTGACATTGGTCGGACTAGGAAATGCACAAGAAAGTTCATATCCTACTTGGAAACATGAACTCCAAGATCTGCTTGGACAGGAACAAACAGGAAAGGCAGATAGGGCTACATTTGATGCATTAGTATCCTATTTGGAGGAACTAGACCTGATGGATGATCAGTTGGAAAAAGGATATGATGGCATGGGCGGATATTTAGGATTCCAAATATATTTGGATAATAACCGAGAGTGGCTCATGGATACACTGCGATATGATGAAGACGAAGGGCTAGATGAGATTGAAGAAGACGAAGAGGCAATTCTTGAAGAAGACGAAGAGGAAGATCTAGACCTTGATATGTTTGGAGAGGATGAAGAGGATTTGGAATTTGATGATGCTGACATTGATATGGGCGATGTTAAAAGAGGATTCGCCGGCTTTGGAGGTGGTGAAGGAGGAGATGCGCTTTTCAGCTTTCACTCGATTGGATTTGATATAGGTATGTATGGACCCTCTATGAGTTATTGGAACAATGAGTTCATTGATGATTCATTTGTAAATCAGTCAGCCGGTGGCAGTCAGACTATGAGTGGTTTTTCTATGAGCCCCATGTTCCAGGGTAGTGCTACATTCAAACTGGGAACCAAAATTAGAGTCTCATTAAGTGGCGGTATGTGGTCAGGAACCGCAAAAGCGGAAAATCTTTCTGTTTATGGAGAACTGGATGAAAACGGTTCATTTGTAGGTTTTGGATTTGATACTACGTATGCCGATGATCCTGAAGTTGGTTTTCCTGCTGGCCATGAATATGCAGGTTTACAATATTATGGATCTCCTAAAGTTGCATCAGCTACAAAAGATTTAGCTGTCTCAATGATGCCTACTACCGCAATAATAGCATACGAAGTCTTGAATGGTTTATACGTAGGAGCGGGAATTGGTTCAAATAGCATCACACAAAAGATTACAGATACCTACACCAATCCTAATACAGGAGTTTCTGTAGTAGAAGAACAAGAGTTTACTGGCTCTGGGAGTAGAACTATAGTTTGTGTAGGATATGAAATGCCTCTCGGTCCACTTTCTATGGGTTTCCAAGGCAATTATGTCCTTGGTAAATATGATCAGGAAGTAAGTGATGGATATGGAACTCAGGATGTGGAAGTTGGCACAGATGGTATACAAATTATGGTGAATTTAGGATATCGTTTTGGTGAATGAAACAATGTTATCTCTGGATTATAATTTCCACAATTCTATCTCCGATCTTTGCTCAACATGAAAAACTGTCTGAAGCGCTTATAAATAAGGGATTTGAGAATGTATATAATGAGACCTATGGTGGAACACAGATTTGGGTTTATGAAAACAAAATATTTCGATCTGAACTAAAGGCAATGAAAGTATTTTTAAACATATTGAAAAAAAATAGTTCAAATATAGAAAATGCAAGGTTAATCCCTTTAAATCGGGGGATTCCTATTGGCTCATTTGAATACACACAAAATAGAGATTCCTGGAACGTGTCTCAAATCTCTCTCAGTCCTGATTTTCAAGCAAACTCGCCTGAAAATACATCTTTTTCATTCCTGCCTGTTAAGGAAAACTGGAGAGATAACTTGAGTTATGGAAAATGGGAATTGACATTTATCCCTGATGTTAGAGCTAGATTTCATACAAATGAGGGCTTCATACGACTAAAAGTTAATGCAATTGTTGAAGGTGCAATAACGCTAGGAAGAGGATTAAAAGTATTTACGCAATCTATGTTTCCACTCTTTTACCAATTTGATAAAGATATCGCAGAAATAAAACCCGGTAGTAATTACTTGAATTATACGGTTCGGTTAAAAAATAATCTTTGGGTCTCATCCAGTGCAGGTATGTTTCATTGGAAGTCAGGAAACTATAAAGATGATTTGTCCGGTTCTCACTTGGGACTCCATGAGTGGTATCGCTATGGAGTTTCTTTAGAAACTGTAAAATATTTTTCTAATGGGAAATACAGTATATTTTTGAAGACAGATTTAACGGGTCATTTGAGTTATCAGAAATCTAAATGGTTTTATTCTTCCTTCAACGATCGCTTTACTTGGTTTGTTGGTGCTAGCTACCGATTTGATTATCCTGATTTGTATGTTCAGGCTGGCTGGGGGAAGGATCTTTATAATAATATTCCCTTGGAGTTCAAAATAGTCCGTTCTTTCAGGGAACTTGATCTCGGTGTGTTCTTGGTTTGGAATAATCAAGATGCCATAGAAGCTTACAGTGGAGGTGCATCAATTAGTATCCCTTTACCCTATTTTAATATTAAAAAAAGTAATACACTAATTTCTACATCTAAAAGATTTGACTGGTTTATCTGGTATCATTCCGGATTTGGGGGGAGATATCCTAAGGCAAAAAATTCAATAAATTCTTACCAAAAAAGGTTATTTCCAGCATTCGTAAATAATAATCAAAAATTAATAGAAGGAGTCCATTGATGAGGTTTATGGAAAAGATTAAAATAATTAAAAGTATTACCGGCTTAACAGCAGTATTGCTAGGAACAAGTATCATTCTGTTTAGTACCGGTTGTGAAGTACAGAAAGTGGGTACAACTCCCAGTAAGGATTATGTAATTAATCCATTCCCTGGGCCAGAGCCTGTTCAGACATTTGATTCTACTGATGTTCCACCTACAGAGCCGGAACCCACACCTGAAATCCCCGATCCGGAGCTTCCCGATGCACCGGATGTTCCTGATCCGGATGTTCCTGATGCACCTACAGCAGATTCAACTGATATTGCTGAAATACCATCGTTTGATGCACCGGTTACTCCAGATCTACCTGATGCACCGGATGCTGTGGATCTACCTGATGCGCCACCGCCACCGGATGCTCCCTCTCTCACTGTTCCACCACCTCCACCACCGCCTACATTGCTTGAACCTGTTGACCAGGGTGGAACCGATGAGGTGGAAAGTCTGGCAGGTGATGCAGTAAACTCTGGAGAAGCTCCTCCTGAAGGATCGCCAGCCGATTCAATTTTTAATAACTCTGCAGCTCTACTTGTAAATGATACGGAAAATTCTGCAACAATTGCCGGCGTTGAAAATGCTGTTGAAACACTGGGAGGCGGAACAGTTGATGATACTTCAACACCTGAAGAAGTAGCAAGTGTTGCTAATAACTTTGCAGATGCAGTTCAAGCATCCATAGAAGCAGGAGATGGAATGCCTGCTGAAGTCGATTCTGCAGCGGTTGAAGCAGTTCTGGATGAGGTTGAACAGGACACCGTTTTAAGTGCTCTTCTTGCCCAATTCCTAGGTGGAGAAGGCCTGATGAATTATACGATTAATATACCGCAAAACGTTGAAGAACTCTATAAAGTATTAGACTATGAGCAATGTGTAGAAGATTGTGGAACAGCTAGTAATGAATGTCAGGCTGCAGTGGATGAGGTGGCCGGTGAATCCTACAATAATTGTATCGTATTTGCAGATGAAAACTTAGTTGATTGTACTGAATCCATTCCGGGAATCTATGCAGAATGTACCGCAGGTGTTCAAACAGCCCTGGATGATTGTACGGCTGACTTTACACCTGCCTATAATGCCTGTATTGCTGATGCAGGGACAACCCAGGCCGATTGCAACACTTTGGTATCAACTGAGTTTGATGAATGTATTGCTCCGTTAGTTGGAATAAGAGATGCATGTCTGGTTGACGCCCAAGCCGCCTATGATACCTGTGTAGAGCCTCTTTCAGATAATTATGATACTTGTCTTGCACCTCTAAATGATATTTTGGTCACCTGTACTGAACAGGTAAATACTACCTATGTCGCATGTACAGATCAATTGACTCAATATGATACTGCATGTACAAATCCCGTAGCAGATGCGTTAGCGCTTTGTAACACTGATGCAGATAATATACAAACTGAATGTGTAGAAGAGGTCAATACAGCACTTACCAGTTGCGGAGAAGAATCAGATACAGCACTTGAAGCGAATCTTGATGCTGCATCCGCAGCTTTTGCAGATATTATGTCTGGAGCACTTGATATGTATGGAACCTGTCCTGATGGTCCACTTTGTAGTTATGCACCAATCCTTGAAAGCCTTGCCTGGACGCTCTATATGAATCAAATGTTTGTTGCCAATAGCATCTATGAAGCAGATAATATAACATGTACCAATGAACAGTTACTGAATACGTTTACATGTGATTCCACACTTGCTGTTAGTCAGGGTTTATGTACTACTACTTCTAACGAAGGTAATCAAGCATGTACAGATGCATATGATTTAGGACTTGGACTTTGTCAAGATCAACAGGTAGATGAACAGGCTGTATGTAATGGATTTTTTGATGGAACAGCCTGTCTTGCTGAATATAATACTAATCTTGAAAGCTGTACCAATCTTTTTGGCGCCGATGAATTATGTGTTGCCAATTATAACACAAATGTAAGTTCTTGTAATGAATACAGTACAGAGCAAACGAATGAATGTACAGCAGCTTATAATGCAAACACCGTTGAATGTACAAGCTATTTTGATGAAGCATCCCAAACCTGTTCAGATGAGTATACCTCTAATTATACCGCATGCAATGACTGGAATGCAGAACAGACTGGAGTTTGTCAGGATGCATACGACACCCAGCAAACTGACTGTCAGGATGCGGCAGGAGCAGACTATACAGCGTGTAATGATGCTGCAATAACTTGTAATCAAGATTGTCATGATGCTGCTGGAGGCGGATAATATCGCAAATAAATATTAAAAAAAAACTCCCTGAAATCAGGGAGTTTTTTTTTAAATAAATATATTTTTAAATACTTATTATATAAAGATGAAAATAATAATATTACACATATTTTTTATAACTTTAACATTTGCATCTCAATCACATTCATTAATTGGTTTCAGAGGATTAATTTTCACACCAAGTACAGGAGTTTTTCCAAATGATGGAGAATCAAGTTTTGGATACCGAAATATCATTTCTCCATATACATTTATAAACTGGAGTGACAAAACCACCGAAAATCATTTGTTTTTTGGCAGTTTAGTTTTTTTCCCAAGATTGGATATTACTGGAGTAATAACATTTGCACCTAATAGTCATGGAAATGATGGTACAGATACATATAAGGATTTTGCACTCTTTGCCCATATTGAACTAATGAAAGAAGGGAGTAATATTCCATCTCTAATGCTTGGAATACATGATTTTTACAGCTACTCGTACTATAATGCTTTTTTTCTCTCTTCTAGTAAGTTATTTGAGTTAAATCAAGATATCCAAATCACTACACACATAGGCTACGGTGTAGATTGGATGAATCAACACTATGGAGATACAGGACCAGATAAAGATGCAGAAGTAAATCATTATTTAGTGGGATCATTTGGGGGGATCGATATTATTTACCAAAATTATGGTAGTATTATGATTGAATATGATACTCATCAAATAAATTGTGGAATTAGATTAAATTTATTTGACAGATATCAGATAACCGCAGTTCTTTTAAATTTGGAAGCATTTTCGTTTGGTTTGGATTATAGTTTTTCTCTGATTTGACTTACTTGTATTAGATTGAAATAATATAATTTTTATTTAATAATATTAACCTAACTAGATAAAAATCCAATTTCTTGTGAATCTAAAAAGCAGAGATACAAAAGCCATCAAACATCATAACCCCAATATCAGCTGGTTTTATGGTTTAACTAAAATAATATACAAATATTATTTTCTTATGCTTCCCCTGTGATTCTATATTTCCCAATATCTTCTGGATACTCATCTGAGTATATTTCTGTTTGAGGCTTGTAATCTGGAATCATCTTTATAAGTCCTCTTATGATAAGCTCTCTGTTCAGTTCTTCAGCACCTGAAACAACTTCATTAATCTGATCAGTAAGAAAGTTCCATGATTTATGTAAGCCTGGTTTATCAAGGATCATGAGCTTGTCGTATTCTGTATTTAGTATTTTTTCATTACCACCATATAATTCTTCATGTAGTTTTTCTCCTGGCCTTAAGCCTGTGTAAATAACAGGAATATCTTTTTCCGGTTCAAAACCGCTTAGTCTGATGAGGTCAAAAGCCATATCCTTTATTTTTACGGGTTCACCCATATCCAGAAGAAATATCTGGCTCTGTTTACCAATAGCTCCCGCCTGAAGGATAAGCTGGGAGGCTTCCGGTATAGACATGAAAAAACGAGTCATTTCTGGATGAGTTATGGTAACAGGTCCACCTTTTTCTACCTGTTTTTTAAAAATCGGGATAACACTACCTGAACTGCCTATAACATTACCAAACCTCACTGCTAAAAAAACAGTCTTACCTCTTGGATCTATTGATTGAATTATCTGCTCTGCCGCCCTTTTGGTTGCACCCATGATATTTGCCGGTCGAACAGCTTTGTCGGTAGATACAAACACAAAGCGTTCTACCTCAAACCGTTTCGAGAATTCAGCCAATAATTTTGTCCCTGTGATATTAGTGTTAACAGCATTCCAAGGAAATAACTCCTGCATTGGCACATGCTTGTAGGCAGCTGCATGAAGTACCACATGAGGTCGATATTTAAAAAAGGTATCTTCCAAAATATTTTTATCTAAAATGCTACCATGGATGCTCATGATATTCATGCTCATTTCTGCACTGTTAATCTCCATATCAATCTTGAACAGATTCTCTTCACTGTTATCCATTAAAATCAGCATCCCGGGGTTAAAAGTTACACACTGTCGCACCAATTCAGAACCGATTGAACCTCCTGCCCCGGTTACCAATATACGTTTGCCCTTTATAAAATTGTCAATAGATTTCATATTTAACTTTACTTCTTTCCTTCCCAAAAGGTCTGAAAGAGATACATCGCGGATAGAATGAATAGAAACTTCACGATTAATGAGTTCTGAAAAACCAGGTACAGTTTTATAACGCTTACCAGATAATTTACACAGGTCTACTATTTGCCTCATCTTTATTCCACTAATTGAGGGTGCTGTTATAAGAATTTCATCATACTCAATAGTTAGATTCAAAAGATCCTCTGTGTTACCAAGAATAGGAATATCATGAATCCGAGAACCTTGCTTATTTATATTATCATCCAGAAAACCCATAACCTTATACTTGTCATTGTATTGAGTTAATATTTCTCTAGCAATTTTCTCTCCAGTATCACCCGCTCCGAGACAAATCAATTTCTTTAAATCAGAAAAATCCTTCTTTTTTATTGGAATTTTTATATGGGTAAAATATAGTCTTATAGATACTCTAATAAGGGAAATAAAAAGAGTAGTGAGGATATAATCAAGAAGAAATATCGATCGGGGGATCCCTTCATAAAAGATGGTAAAACCGAATACTGCCACCAACAGAAGGGATGAAACAAAGGTTGCTTTCAGTATATTAATTAAATCCCAAACGCTGGTATACCGGTACATTCCACTGTAGAGACCAAAAATATATAAAGAAATAATCTTAATAGGGATAAATATTGATAGGAGAAAATCTATAGATTGAAAATAATCATTAGGAATAATAAAATCAAATCTAATGAGATATGCACCAATCAAACTGAGTATCACAGCTACAATATCAGCTCCTAAAATAAGGAGTAATCTATTTGTTATCTTTATCATAATAGTTAGGAATTTTAATACAAAACGTTGAGAAAAACTAATATTCTAGATTTAATTAGTAGATGCAACATCTTCAATATTTTTCAATACTTCAACTCTTTTTTGGCAGCTAAAAATGTGTAGGGCATGCTGCTCTTTGTAATCTACTAAGTAGTTGAAATTAAGTTTATAAAACTACTCAAATTTAGTTTACAAACATCTACCAATTACTAACCAAACTATATATTGATTCTCAGTTTAAATCAAAACCAATATCATAGACTAATTGTACTTTTAGAAAAAAACTGCCATCAGAAAAATATGGTTTGCTTGACAAAAATTTTCTACTTGAAATAGGTATGTTTGACCAACCAATTTCATAAGCAATATGTTTACTATTCCATGTAACTGAATATTTGTTAAAACTATATATGGTAACAGGTGATGTTGGAAAAGGATCATCCCTAGTATCTGATGCATTATATTTTGACAAAACTGAGTTATATCCTTTTTCAAGATAGGTTGTTTCTAGCGAAAACAATATATCATCTCTAATCCAATAATCTAGTAATAACAATATAGACCAGCAATCTGGTCCATAAAAATAACCAATGGGAAATTGACGATTTTCCCAAGATGTAAACTGTCCTGGATGTATATATGTCCATGAATCAATTTTATTATATTCTAATGTATATATTAATAAAGAATTTAAATGGTTAAATGAACCGTCAAATCCTAACTTAAGCCCAAGAGAGTGAGGAATTGAACTTGATTTATCAACCTGAAATTCATCAATTATTAGCTCCGAATAAATGGATGAATTGGGCTGTAGATTATATCTACCAAATGCAAATAATATAATATTATCATTATCGCTACCTGGTAAACCGGTATTCGTAGATTCATTTAGCAAGGACGGTATGTATGAAAGAACCGGATTAAAATAATGAAATTCTATTCCCCTATTTTCCCCCGTATAAATAATCTGTTCACCGAATCCTATAATCCACTTTTTATGTTTAGGTAACCATATGACCTTATGACCTGCTATATAACGCTTAATTCGATTGTTGTTTTCCCATGAATCTGAGCTTAGTTGGCCCATTAACATTTCAATTTGTATACTTCCTAAGTTAAGTTTTAAATCAAAATGATCATACGAAGGAAATTTCCCAGATTGAATGATTGATGTCTCCCAAGATTGCCCCCACCAAACTGGGCTTCGACCCAAATGTAATACAATATTTTTCATTTTATAGCGAATAAAAGCATTAGTAATATTTCCGCTAATATTATATCTTGTAAAATCAGATCCTAATAAGCTTTCCCCATAATTTTTATGTACAATTACCGGTTCAATTAATAGAGATAAATTCTCCCACCCGCAGGTTATATATCCTTGTAATCGTAAATCAGGAATGCGATTTAACATACTTATGCTTGGTAATAATCGTATACTTACATCTGAAGTAAGTGAATTAAAATTATATAGTTTTGTATTTTCTATTTCAAAAGGATTTTGATTAGCATATACTGAAAGATCATGATTTAGGCTAAAATCTTTTTTAATAAATAACAAAGATGGATCTGAAATAGAAATTAGTTTTGAAGCAAAAGTCATATTCACAAATATTATAATGAAAATAAAATAATTAAATAAATCAATTCTTTTAATGTAAAACATCATTCTTTCCAAATACTTTTAATAAAGTTAATAATAAAATTTTTAAATCAAGGAATAGAGACTTATTTTTTAAATAAAAAATGTCATATTTTACTTTTTGAGATATACTTAGATTATCTCTCCCATTAACTTGTGCCCAACCAGTGATTCCAGGAATCAAATTATGTACACTAGCAATAGTGCGTAGTTTAATTAAATCAGATTGATTATATAATGCCGGTCGAGGACCTACAAAAACCATTTCTCCCTTAATAATATTAATGAGTTGTGGTATTTCATCTAAACTTAATTTTCTTAAAAATAATCCTGTATTAATATAATGATTATGTGGGTCTTTTAGTAAATGTGTGGGAATATCTGCTAAATCATTGAACATAGTTCTAAACTTATAGATAAAAAATTTAGAATTATTTTCACCAATTCTCTTTTGTTTAAACAAAATAGGAAAACCATCATCAATATATATGATTAGTGATATTAATAGAAATATTGGAGATAATAATACAAATAATAAAAGAGCTATTAATTTACTAATCATTGATTAATTGCATTTCATTTTTTAAAATAAGAATGAAGACTTTACTTATAATTAACCTTGTAAACATTTGACTTAAATAATTTCCAATAAAGACATCTAATTTTATAACCATATATTTTTGGTAATAAGTATGTTAACCAATAAAATGGTTTGGTTACTATAACTGGTATGGGAATTTCTTTCCCAGGAAACCATGTAGCTAATATTTTTTGGCTATATACTTTTGGATCAGAAATATTATATATATTTTTACCATTTGGTCTATTTTTAACAATACTTGATACAGTTTTGACAACCGTATCGATATTTGTAAAGGAATATTTTGGGGAAGGTTTTATAACCAATTTGAGTGAAGATAAGCCAGGTAGGAATACTCGTTTTCTTATATCCAACATATGTTTTTGATCATAAACAGATGATAATCGTAATACAGTACAATTATTAATATCTGATTTTAAGATAAGTTGTTCACATAATAATTTACTTTTTCCATAATCAGTTGAAGGCCGCAAATTATCACTTACAGAAACTGGTTGATTGCGCTTATCTTCTCCATATACAGCTACGGAACTAATAAAAAGTATATGTTTTATTTTTTTACTAAAGACCTCTAAAAGGTTTTCTGTTATTTTCACATTATTTGTAATTACAGTTTCGTTATTTGGAGCTTTTTGTCCATGAGCTAATGCTGCAGTATGAATTATTACTGAACACTTAGGAAGTTTTTTCGAAGATTCAATAAGTTCATTCAGATTCAATAAATTAGTGCTTATAATTTGTCTTTTTACATTTGTCTCATAATCGATGCCCCATACTTCATAACCAATAGCACTTAAAGATTGAGCTAAAGCCCTACCGATAAATCCACCAATTCCAGTGATTAGAATACGATTTATATCAGACACTTTAGATTGCTGAATTAAACCGTCATTGTGTAAGTAAAGATTTCAAAGAAGAAAAGGTCTGAAATGTATAACCATTATTTTTCAGTAACTTGATAAGTTTGGAAAGTTTTTTTTGAACATTACGACGTCCTATTCCAAACCGTAATTGGTTATGCCACCTTGTTTTCGATGGAAATGGTGGATTTTCTTTTAGAGATAGTTCAAAAGGGTGTATATATAAAATATATAGTTCACCATGGCTAAGATACGGATTAATTAACATCTTTGAAATAACCCAAGGTAATATCCGTAAGTAACCTCCACCAGAGATGGGTATATTTTTACCGAAAAATGTATTTGTAGTAACTTGAAATTCAAAAAAATTTTTATTCCTATATATATTCGGACAAATTAACTCATATCCATTCATATTAATAGTTTCATATAAAGGGTGTGAGTCAAAATCTATTCGACTTGAATCATAAGTATAGCCAGCTTGTTGTACTATGTCGAGCTGTTGTCGATTTATACTAAAACATGGGGCTCTATAGCCTTCTATATTTTTCCCAATTATTTCTTCTAAAGTCCTTTTTGAATTATACAAATCATTGGAAAATGATGATAACGGTATAGAAGCTGGGCGAATATGATTAGAACCATGTGAACTTATTTCATGTTTTTCATTTATAATTTCTTTCAAAGTATGACTTATTGATTCCGCAATTTCAGAAACCACAAAAAAAGTAGATTGAATATTGTGCAATGATAAGATTTCAAGATATGTGTTTATTCCATCCAACATAGAATAGGTTTTATCACACTTTAAACCATTAAAGTAATCTAAATGATACCAGTCTTCAATGTCCATTGATAAAACTACAGTTTTCATATATTATTAATATTTTACCAAAATATTTAGAAAAATAATCTTCCTAGTGATAAAAAGACTTTTCGATCTTTTGATGTTGGAAAAGAATAATATGAAGCTTTACTATTCAAATTTGGCATTCTTTTTACTGAATTATTCTTGATATTTCTAATAGTATCTATCAATGCTATAGCACCTACTGCTTTTGTTTTTTTTACTAGAGAATCCCATGTATCTTCAGGAGAAATAGGAACTTCACGCTGTGCTAGGATATCACCATCATCCAGTTTAGCTGTCAAATCATGTACTGTTACTGCGGTAACAGATTCTTCATTTCGCAATACCCAAAAAGATGGCATCAAACCACGATACCGTGGTAGTGGTGAACCATGTACATTTATACAACCCATAGGAAAACGGTTACGCACTTTTTTACCAATAATTTGAGGGCAACTTAATGAAACAAGGATATCGGGAGAATATTTATCAATTAATAAATGAAAGTCATTACAATTAATTATTTTTATTCTATGAAATGCAATATTAAACTTTGCAGCAACGCTTCTAAGAGAAAAATTATTATTATTAGTTGTACTAAAATTTTCCAATATCTTATTCCTAATTATTCGAAATATCATAATAGATGTCCCACGAAATCCAAATAATTTTATATGATTCCATATACCTTTAACAACTCCTCCATGGGTACTCATAGCGGGAGAAGAAACAATGCAAACAATTTTTTCATTTGAATTATTTAAAGAATTACAAACTTTAGCCAAAGCATCAGGTATATATAAATTATCATCTTGTGTTAATATTAATATTTTCATATTAGCGTATATTTTTCATATCTTTATTAATCCAATTTATTGTGTCTCTTATATGATCTTTATTAGATGAACCGAAAACTATAGAATCTATATTTTGATTACACACATATGATATTGCCTTTCGTGGAGGAATCGCACCAGAAGCAAATATAGACATTGCCATTAACTTATAATTGTGCTCCCCTCTATTTTTAATAACTGTTTCATATTCATTTATATTTGGAGACATAAAATGGCCAATCTTATTTATCGAACTGCATATAACAACATCATCAATATTACACCTTTTTAAAAACTCAATTAGCCTTGGTAAATTCATTGTTATAAAACCAGGCTTAGCTGAATAATTATTTCTAATGTAGTTGCAATAAGAAATGAATATTTCTTTATTTTCAAATCCCAATAATAAATCTGTGATTATGTTTAAAAGAAATACTGTATTAGTATTTAGTCCAGAAAACATTTTTAATTCAATATCAATTAATATTTTCATCAGCTCTATAATATCTTTTGATATTAATGCACTTCCTCCTTTCGAAATAAATTTGACAATGCCCCTAAAACTATTTTCTTTATATATAACTTCATTTATAGTCTGAAGAAGACCCTTTTCTGAAACCATATTTGCATATTTATGTGGATAGGGTATAGATGGATACCATTCAATATCTGGAAAAATATTTTTATTCGTTTTAAAATATTCACAAATATCTTCAGCTCTAGAATTTGTATTCAACATAAATTTTCTCAATCCACATTCATAAGCTATCTTATATACTGAAAAAATATTCTCGATATCATAAAATTTTTCAGATAGCTGTTGTGCTTTTTCTGCAGACATATGATTAATTCCAAAAAATTGGTTATCACCAAATATTATTTTATCTATATATTTCATATATTATTATATTATTTACAATCATTATAAATATTATCGATTATTTTTAGTGTATTTAGACCATCTGAAAAAGAACAGTGATTAGTTTTTTTCTTATCAATTATACAATTAATGAAATGATAGAGTTGTCGGGTATATTCATTACCTCTTACATAAAACGGAACTGGTTTAGCAATATCAGTAATATAAAACACATTCCATCCTTCTTTAAGAGCTAATTTTTTATTATTCTTATTCAAAAATATTTTAAGTGTATGTTGATTAGCAATAATTCGTCCTCCGCTACCAAATAGTTCAATTATATTTATTGGTTTTCTGTAACTTGAATCGCTCCAATTAACATATAACAAACCGGTTAACCCATTGTTATATAAAAATGTTGATGAGACAACATCTTCTACTTTTTTTGAGTATACTTGGTTTAGAGATGAGCCAATAATTTTATCAGGATTTCCAATTAAAAAATTAACTAAATCTATAGCATGTGATGCCATTTCATACATAGCTCCACCACCACTCTCACGTGAATCTCTCCAGGATGAACCGTTATTTGGTCTGGTTATCGTTCCACTGAACATTTCGGACTTAAATCGAATAGTCTTACCTATAACACCCAATTTCAAATATTCTTTTACCTTAATAAATATATCATTAAAACGGAACACATAGCCAACTTGGTTCACTAAATTATTTTTAAGGAATAGTTTAGATAGCTCTGATGCTTCTTTATATTTAGTAGTAAAAGGTTTCTCTACAAAAACGTGTATCCCAAACTCGGCAGCCTTTTTTATGATTGGATAGTGCATATTTGGAGGAGTACACACTAAGATTGCATCAGGTTTTTCCTCTGTAAAAAGTAAATTAAAATCTTTAAATGTTTTTACAGGGAAATATTTATTCATCATACTTAATATAAAACTTGATGGCTCTACAATTGAATCAATAACTACTTTAGAATGACTATTAATAATAGAATAATGAGTAATACCCATACGCCCCATTCCAATTATTCCAATTTTAATTGGCATATTGTTTCACCATTTTATCTATTAATTTAAATGCAGAAATACCCTTACTTAATAAATTAGTATTATTGTGTTTATACTTTAAATCAAAAATTGATTTAACATCTTTTAATTGTAAGTCTCTAAAGTAAAACATTTTCTTTTGATTAATAAGAAATTTATCAACTTCTAATAATTCATCTTGATAAATAGAGATAGCTGGTTTACCCAATAGTGCAAATTCCCGTGTCATTGAACCTCCCGCTCCAATAAATAGATCGCAATCTTTAAAAATTTGGAAGAAATCCATCGATTCTTCCGATATTTGAATTTGTAAGCCTTTCATTGATTTATAATAGTCAATTTGCTCCTGACTTCTAGGTAATATAATGACAAAATATTTTTTTCCTAATTCCTTGATTAATTGATCAATAAAATTTCTTCTTCCTGAATAGTATTGCGCTGACCAAGGTTCGAGACGAATATAAATTGAATTTAATACTTTTTTATTCCCTTTTTTGGGTGAATCTAGTTTTTCTAATTGAGATAAATAGATTCCTTCCTTTATTCCAGGATAGAACTCAATGGAGTACTTTTTTACCCATCCAAGCTTTTTGGATTTATGTTCAAGGAATTCTGGCAACAAGACCTTTGTACTAAATTTAAATGCTAAATAATTACCATGAGCATATTCATTATCATTTAAATATATAGAAGGTATATTTAATAGTTTACAAACCAATGGTGAATAAAATGAGCTATGAGAAATACCTACATTCGGTTTAATTTTTTTTAAATAACTTCTTAATAATATAGTACGTAACGGGAAGTTTAATAATTTGAGTAATGGATTTTTTCCTGCATGCCCTCCAATTTCTTTGTATTTCCAACCCATTTGTTTTAGCAAATCGATTGTATTAGATAAATCCCTAGTTGTTATAATTATTCTAAAGCCCTCATCCTCCCATAATTTCACAAATGGTTTAAAAAAATTAACCTGTGGAGAATTTATTATATCAATCCAGATTATCGATTGTTTTGGCATAAATATAATTTGTAAAGGCATAAAACATCCAGGCTTGAGTCCACCTCATGTAAGGGATTTTACTAGATATCAGTCGTTTAATTTGATAATAAAAATATCCGCGCTTATCTTGCATATTATTAATGGTCCATTCTAAAACTCTATTCGCTAAATTGATATTTTTATTCATTAAACCTGTTTTAGATAAGGTAGCTATTAATTGAGCAGGAGAGTGTATATCGATAGGGTATAATTTATTATGATAATATTTAGGTTTTCCATCCGAAAAGAAAAATGTATTTAAATAATAATTCATGCCTTTATCAAAGGAGTTTTTGAATAAATTATCTTTAGTGTATTTCATGTATTCATAAATGCACTCAAGGTTATAACCTGTGTGGTAACTATCAATCCATTTTTGTGTTTTTGACTCACCATATATCCATGACCCATCATCATTTTGTTTACTTATAATGGGTGTAACTGCTTGTCTTGCCAAATCTAGAAATTCTTTTTCCCCCGTGTAATAGTAACCTCTTGCTAAAAGTCTTGCTCCAAGTAAAGATGCATTATAAACCTTTGATTTATCTAGTGGTGAATAAGAAAAAATAAACCCATCAGATTCTTTATTCCTGTTTAAATCATTTTTGATAAAATTTAATGAACTTAGCGCTGTATCTAAATATCGATTTACTTTAGTTGTCTTGTAGGCTTCGAAAAAACCATTTGCAACAAAAGAAGTAACCACAATATTTGGTGTGTTCTTAGGCTGAAAGAAAACACGGTTTTGCCAATCAAAATTATATCCCCAGCATAAACCAGAATAGCTTGTATTCTTAGTTTGTTCTAAGAGGTCAGAAAAATAACCGATATAAGTTATCATATCTTTTTGATTCAGTCCGATTTTTGTATAATTTATTTGCGAGAGTTTTGAAAAAGAATAAAGAAATAAACCCAACCCTTTGGAATTGTAAGATTTATTTACCAGCATTACTTTTCTAAAATTGATTGGATTCCTTTTAAATAACTGAATCCATATCAATCTCGTATACCAATTCTTTTTTAGAAATGTAGATTGGAATATCTTAGAATTTAAACCATCATAAGGGTCCCACCCTTTGAAATTTTCAGAAGAGACCCAGTGAAATAGCTTTTCAAATGACGTATCAACGTTTTTTATCATTAAAGTTAAATAATAATAATTTTTTCGTTTTTTAAAGACTCAAGGACTTTAAATGAGGTAATAGTTGTACTATAGATTTCCTCAAAAGATATGGGCGCAGGCTTTCCCTTTACCAAATTATCTAGAAACATTTTTACCATTTTTTTCTGTCCCTTATCTTGATTAAGTCTTCTTTTTTTTGTAGGGGTATTTTCATACAATTCCAACGATTTGAAATTATTAAGAACACCAGTAAACCCAGTTTGATAGACTTCTATTAGTTCTTTAGGAAGTGATTTAGAACCATTAGAAAAATACTGGATTGTACCAATTGAACCATTTCCATATTTTATATTTATACAAATATTATCATGTAGATTATTGGGATTATTCATTGAAAATGATTGCACTTTTACTGGTAAACTACCACAAAGCCATGTTAAAAAATCAATAAAATGGCACACCTCACCTATAACTCTTCCGCCTCCAATTTCTTTGTCCTGAATCCAATGGCTAGCCGGAATATAACCTGCATTAATCCTATAAATCATAGAAACAGGTTCTGCCTGTAATTTGGCCTTCAGTTCAGTAGCCAAGGGAGAAAATCTTCTATTAAATCCAACCATAATTTGTTGATTTCCTGAATCGTAGAATCCTTTAATTTGTTGAAGTTGATCTTTATTGATACATAAAGGTTTTTCAACAAATACATTTTTCCCTGCTTGAAGACAATCCATAACATATGAAGCATGTGTATCATGTCTGGTAGTTATAAATATAGTATTTGTATTAGCTTTAAAGAGATCTATAATTGACGAACATGAAAATTGAAATCCATATTTTTCAGCTACTCTTTTAGAAGTAGTCCCTTTGTTGGTAAGTACTCCAGTTCGCGTAATATCATTACTTTTGGGAATGTTAGGCAGGATATGACCTTGTGCGTAGTTACCTGCACCTATAAATCCTATGGATATCTTTCCCATTCCACTAGTTTTATTTGTATGTATAATATTTTTATATATTTCTTTAGAAGTATCATATTTTAAAACCACACCTAAAAAAGGTTCTTTTCCACCCAAAATAAAATCATATGCTTCACTGGCATCTCCAAATGAGAACTCATGTGTAATTAAATAATCTATATTAATTCTTTTACAAGTGATTAAATCCTGAAAAGCCTCCATATTCCGCTTTTCTGTCCAGCGTACATATGCCACAGGATAATCAATGCCTTTCTCTTCATACTGTATGTCATATCTCCCAGGTCCATATGAGCAAGCCATTCTCAATTCTAATTCTTTTTGATAAAAATAAGGTTCTCGATCAAACCCAGTGGGTACAGCTCCTAACACAATAATTTTACCCTTCTTTCTTGCAATAGCACCAGAAAAATTAATGGGGTCAGAGCTATCTGTTGCTGCAGCAATTATAACAGAATCCACTCCAATCCCCTTTGAATATTCTAATATTTTATCTGTGACGCCTGGAACATTTCGATTTAAAGCTAAGTCACAGGCATGTTCTTGAGCCAATTTGACAACTCTATCATCAATATCAATTCCAACTACACGGACTCCGGATACCCTTAACATTAGGCAAACTAATTGACCAATCAATCCTAGACCAATAACCGCACAACATTCTCCTAATTGCAATTCAGCTTGGCGTATACTTTGCATAGCAATTGCTCCAATCGTATTGAAAGATGCAATCTTCAAATCTACATCAGGATGTAATTTGACACATAAATTAACAGGGACGGATAATATCTCTGCATGATTAGCATACCCTGCGCCAGCACAGGCTACTTTATCCCCTACTGAAAATTCAGTAACGTCCTCAGCAACTTCAATTACTTGTCCAGAAGCACTGTATCCTAATGGTGAGTATTCATCAAGCCTTTTCATAACCGCACGATAAGTTTGACCTGGTCCTTGTTCCTTTAGTGACTCCAAAACCTGTTTTGCTTGAGCTGGGCGATCTCTGACTTTACCTAATATACTTTTTCTTGCGGCTTTTACAGTTGAGCTTTCAGTACCTGCCGATATTATAGAATAATGTGTTTGAACCAATACCATTCCTTTACTTACTTGTGGAATAGGAAGCTCTTGTATTTTCATTTCACCTGATCCCAATTTTTGTGTAAGCTGTTTCATATTATTATTTTTTATTTAATTTCCAGATTTCTATATCACTATAACCATTTGTATTTATTTTTTCTAACAGTTTTCCATTTTGCTTAGCATAGGAATGAATTTTATCATAAAATATTTTATTATTATTTCTTTTTACAACAGCTATATTTCTATTTGATGTACTTGTTTTACCTTCGGTCAAATAATCACTTATTACAGCATAATCAACTTCTCCAGATTCTAAAAATAAATCTAAATTCTCATAATTTGTAAATCTCCAACGAGTATAATCGTTAAAATTATTATTATCCTTTAAGGGAAACCAAAAATTAAGTAATGTTAAAACATTTGTTTCATTTGGAATAATTTTATCGATCTTTTCTGATAATGTACTATACGACGTATTATTATAATTACGCCATATTAGGTAGGAGTCACCTGCAATATTATTAATTAAATAAATAACCAATAAGAAATTTAATACTCTGAAAACCCGTATATTTGATTTATAGTGATCAAGTATTATCGGAATTAAAATAAATGAAAATATTAGGACTTGACCAAAATGTCTTGACCCATAAGCTGGAGAAATGATAAAAAGGGAAAAATATAATAGCCCCATAAAAGAAAAAATAAATATCCTTTTATCTTTATTATAAAAATATAAACCAAATATAATCACGCCAATCTCTATAAATAGAATAAATATTCTCTTAGCACCTAATGTATAATCGTTAAAAAAATTTAACAAATTATTAATAATTATTATTTCAGGATTACCCGAAGAAGAGCTGTCAAAAAATATCTTAAAAAATTGAAAGATATCTTCTCCGCGAATAAAATAAATTACATAAAATAATGGTACTAAAGCCAAAAATAGCCCAGATAAAAATGAAATGATTATTTTAAAATCATTTTTATTAAATGATCTTTTCATTATTAAAATACCTATTAAAAAAATAAAAAAAAGACCATGAGGATGTGTAAGAAATGAAAGACCACTTAATAATCCACAAATTGAATAATAGTATAATCGATTAGATTTAAAACACCTTAATAAAAAGTAAATTGACCAGATTCCGAAGCATACGACCCAACTTTCTGGTCTCACTGTTCTAAAAACTACATAGTTAACATTTGAAAAAATAAAAATTAGGCTACTAACTGATAAGATAATTTTGTTTTTAATTTGTAATTCTTTTAAAATTGATAAAAATCCAAATAAGCTAATAAACCCTCCGATAATTGATACTATTTTACCTGTTATAAGGGATGTTCCAAATACCTTGAAAAAAATACCAACTATAAAAGGGAATAAGAATAATAGATCTCCTCCCTCACTCCCAGGGACAGTATTGATAAATCCTTCACCATTAATAAAATTATAAGCAGTATTTGAATACCAAGGTTCATCAACCATAATTGTTGGGACCTTAGTTAAATATGGAATCTGAAAAATAAAATATAAAATAATAGGCATAATAAAATTAGTTCTCTTCGCACCAGAATCAATCATAAATAAAACATCCAAATGCTGTTATTGTAAATTCCTGTAACTATATAGGACACCATTCAAATAAACCTGTTTATTTTCTCATTGGGATATAATATCCTCAACCAAGACAAATACTAGCTATAGGTTTGAATAATAAATAATTCAAAATATTGTTTATTATAGTCTTTGTATAGATTCTATAAAATAGAGGGGGCGTTCTTTAATTTCATTATTAATATTTGCTAAATAAAAACTGAAGATATATAAAATTAATGTTAAAAAAGAGAACATAACTGATGCCATAACAACAAGAAATGTCCATCCCGGTATATACTGTGAAGGGGTCCCAAAAATTCCAATACCAAAATATTTTGTCATCAGTGCATCAATGCTTACACCTATACAAAATAGTATCGAAATTATAAAAATTCTTATGAGAATTATATGTATTAGATTTGTGAATGTCGTAAGAATTAAAATTGCAGACTTAAATTGATCTGACAAACTATTATTTGATAATGGTTTGTCAATGTCAACTTCTATAGAGCTTGTATTATAACCTACTGATGAATAAATCACCTTCATATTTCTCAATTTTTCTCTAACTTTAATTATTGAATTCAGTGCACGGCGTGAAATAATACTATTAGTATGTATATTCATATCCATCCGAATATTAGAATATCTATTTATTAGAAAATAAACAAACTTGTAAAGTATTCTTGTAAAGCGTGGTAAGTCACGATGCTTATATTTTAAAAAAACAATATCAAAATTATCTTTAGCTTTATTGTATAAATCTACAATTAATTTTGATTTATCAAAAAATTCTATATCAAAAACAATTGTAAAATCACCATTAGCACGATCAAGACCAGCAACAATGGCATTATTGGGATCAACAGCCTTTGCAAGGTTTAAAACAAAAACCTCTTTTCTAACCTCTTGCTTAAGCTCTTGACTTATTTTTTTTATATCAATTTTCGATTTATTATTAACAAGAATGATTTCAAAGTCCGTAAAATTATCATTTAAAGTTTTATACACATTAACAATATACTTCTTAAGCAAATCACTATTAGATGAAACTAGTCCAACAATTGTAATAAAACTATTATTCATTATTTATTTCCTTCTCTATTGCATAGATAGAATTAATTTTCCCAGCAAAAATACAGTAAAAATCAGGATTACTACTAAATTTAGAAATTTCAGTAGGACGACCATCATCTATGTAACTCGCCTGTAATTTTGATTTTATGGTATATCGAGAATATATTTCATCAAAGGATATTTTATGTTTAAGATATTTTTCCATATGCTTAATCATTTTCATTCTATTTGACGGTGGTTTAGCCGGACAGATACTACAAACTGAAATACAGTCCGGCTGACAATCTTTATTGATTTTTTGACAACTAAACGTAGGCTCTCTTGAATATGAAACCTCATGGTGAGTATAAGATACAGATGATATTGAAATAAATTCAGATAAACCATATGGCATCATAGAACAAAATTGACCATCCATAATAGTTAAACCAACATTAAATAATTGTTTGTTTGAAAGGAAAACCATTTCAGTTATCTCATGTTGAAGATCAATTTGTCTTACATTAAATAGCCTATTAATAGTATTTGTACCTGAATAAGTTGCATTAACAACTGAAAATGCTTTTAAACTTATTAACTCTCCATTTTCTCTAAGTCGTACCTTCCAAAAATCATCTATTTGCTCTGTCTCTTCAACAGTGCAATTCAGTTTAATCTTTAGGTTTTTCTGATTATTTAATTTTGACTTATAATAATCTGCAATTAATAATGGATCAAAACTATATTCTTCAGTAAGATATAATTTTTCAATTCTACGAAAATTGAATAAAGAATGAGTATCTATTTTTTCAGCCTTTATATTGAGAAAATTACAAAAACGTTCAAATTGTTCACTATCAGTAAGGGAGCTATATCTATCAATTGCATAATATTGCTCAAATGCCGAGTTTATAAAATCCTTGTGTTCCCTGATAAACCTTTCCTTATATTCATCTGCAATATATGCTGTGGTGATACTTCTAGGATAATGATATCCACTGTGTAGTCTAGCTTGATTAATAATTGATGCCTTTAAAAAAAGTTCATTTTCTTTTTCAATTAAACAAGTTTTTTTACCCAATTCTGTTAAATATTTTGCTGTATATGCTCCAAAAATTCCACCCCCTATAATTAAATAATCAAATGTCTGCATAATTAATTATTTAATGGGTTTATTCTTTTTCAATCTTTTCATAGCTTTTAAATATTCTATTGTAAGGTTAAGTATTCTTACCTTACTACTGCTATCATCAATCCAATGGACTGGTAATTCAAAAATATCTATTCCATACCAATCACTGATTATTAATAATTCCGCTTGAAAAAACCATTCATTATTTTGTGCACCCCGATTAATGAGATCTTTCAATATTTTCCTTCTTAAGAATAAAAAACCACACATTGCATCTGAGATTGAAATCCCCAAATATTTTTGAAGAATAAAGTTAAAAACTCTAGAGGTAATTTCTCTTTTAATAGATCTGTTTTCTATTATAGAATCTTTATGTAATCTTGTGCCATATAAAATATCTACATTTTTCTTCTCCATTGCGGAGAAAGCTTCCGATAGATGCTTAAGTTGAGTAGATAAATCAAGATCCATAGAACCAACAATCTTGGCTTTTGATCTATTCCAAGAAGCTTTCAATGCCCTCCCAACACCTTTTTCAGTAAGATGGAGATAGCTCAATTGTGGATAGATCTCTATTAACTTCTCAGAGACTTCCCTTGTCCTATCATGAGATCCATTATCAGCAATAACGATAGAATATTTATAACGATCAGAAAGTTTATCTTCCAAAAAGCCTATTAATATAGATATTTTTTTTTCTAATTCCTTTTCCTCATTCAAAACAGGAATCGTTATCTCAAAAGTATCATTCACTACTTTTTCTGCTAACAATTATTCGATTTATATTAATTGTTTTATATGATTTACTACATACCTTATTTGCTCATCAGTCAATTCAGGAAACATTGGTAATGAAATAATATTATCTTTATAGCCATATGCCACGGGAAAGTCTTCTGCTTTGCACTTAAGATATTCATATACTTTTAAAAAAGGAAGAGGAGTTGGATAGTGAATCCCAGTAGCTATACCATTCTCACTCAAATACTTTTGTAGCTGATCTCGTTTTTCTGTTCGCACTACATATAAATGAAAAACATGTTTCCCCTTTGAATTAATTTCTGGTAATTTGATACTATCACAGTTTTTTAATAATTCATCATATATTTTTGCATTATCTATTCGTTTCTTAGTCCATTTGAGAATATGTGGCAATTTCACAGATAGTATTGCAGCCTGTAAACCATCCAAACGGCTGTTAATTCCTTCCAATTTATGATCGTGTTTATTTAATGCACCATGGTTGGCAAACATTCTAACCTTTTCAGCTAATTTATCATTATTGGTTATTATAGCACCTGCATCACCATATGCACCCAAATTCTTCCCTGGGAAAAAACTGAAAGTGCCTGCAATTCCCATTGTTCCAACTTTCTTCCCTTTCCATTCCGCAAAATGTGCCTGGGCACAGTCTTCGATTAAATGCAGATTGTGTTTTGAACAAATTTCCATAATTGAATCCATTTCTACAGGTTGTCCATAAAGATGGACAGGTATTATAGCCTTTGTTTTTGAAGTTATTTTTTCTTCTATTTTTGAAGTATCAATTGTATAGTAATCTGGATGTATATCCACAAAAATTGGTTTTGCTCCAGTTTGTGTAATGGTTTCTGCGGTTGAGATCCATGTATTAGCTACTGTTATCACTTCGTCTCCCGCTCCTATATCTAACATTCTCAGTGTTATATAAATGGCATCTGTACCATTAGCACAACTTATACAATGTCTCACACCATAAGCTTCTGAAAATTCTTTTTCAAATATTTTTACATAATTACCTTTAATAAAGGCTGTTTCATTAATTACATTTTGAATTGCATTATCAATTTCATCCTTTAAATAATTGTATTGTATTTTTAAATCTACAAATGGAATATTCATTAATTTATTGTCCCTCCACAAAGTTTATTTTTTTATTTTTTACTAAGGTGTATGGTGGATCAAAATTTGTCATAGAGGTTGCTCTTATATGCCTTTCAATTTTTTCTTTTTCCCATGACAGATCGATTTTCTTTATTTCCTCTATCTCTTTCCTATGATGTAGTGATGTTGTTCTTTTATCTAAAAATATCTTCTGGGGTATAAGCTTATAATTTCCCTTCAAAAGATCTGGAATTGATTCTATAAATAGTTCAACTGACTTATCAAATGTAATTTGATATAATTCTTCTACCCAACAATCATTTGGTATTGGAAATCTTTTTTCAAACATGATAGACCCAGAATCAATGCCTTCTTCAAGACGATGAATTGTTGTGCCAAATTCTTTACTTTCATCAATAATAGCAAACGAAAACTGATTACAACCTCGATATTCTGGTAATGGAGCCATATGTAAATTAACAAATATATCTTTAGCCTTTTTAATGTGCGGTCTCTTCAAAATCTCATGATATTGTATAGATATGGCAATATCACATGAATCAATTTCTAGAAATTCATCCAAACTATTAATTATTTTAATAGAATTAGATTTACAAAAATTAACAACTTTTTCCCCACGTGTGTTTGTCAAGACCCCTATAAGTTTAAATTTTAGTTTCTTTCTATTATCAAAAAGATGTTTCAAGCATTTATAACCAATATCCTTAGATCCTAAAAATACAATATTTTTCATATTTTATATATCCTACATATTTTCATTTTGATGCAAGAATTCTAATAACTTTTGCAGCATGGATCGCATCTGTTAAACAATCAGTACCATTTTGAATACAATCTACAAAATGATCTATTTCTGTTTTTAATGGTTCCTCCCACTTTATATTTGGAATAGTTACTTCACCAGATCGATGATGAAATGAGAATGTATTTGGATTGTCAAAATCCATATTTTCACCAAGAACGGCCATACGATCAATACCTTTATCATATATGATGATTTTATCATCAGCGATGTCATCATAAACCACCATTTTTTTTGAACCTACTACTGTCATACGGCGTATTTTATGTGGGTCCAACCAACTTACATGGATATTTACCATAATATTATCAGGATATTCTATATTCATAAACACTACGTCATCAATCCCACTCTGGACATAATCCATTCCATTTCGTATCATATTAATTGGTTCTGATTCATTTAGCCAGTATTGGATAATGCTAATATCGTGAGGTGCTAAATTCCAAAGGGCATCCACATCATTTCGGATGCGTCCAAGGTTTACTCGTTGACTATATATATATCGGATATCACCTAATACTCCTGAATCAATTAGAGTTTTGATATATCGTACTACAGAATTATATAAAAAAGTGTGTCCCACCATAGCCACAAGATTTTTCGTTTTTGCTAGATTTCCTATTTTCTGGGCCTCTAAAACTGTTTTTGCCATAGGTTTTTCAACAAGTACATGTTTGTCTGATTCAAGAGCTTTTATGGTTAAATCATAGTGAGATGATACAGGTGTTGCAACAATAATAGCATCAACTTCTGAATCACTATAAACTGTATCAAGACACTCAGATACTTCTATTTCTGGATATAAATCTTTAACAAATTTTCTACGTTCTTCCGATTTATCAACTACTTTACTAACAATACAATCTTTATTCCCTACTAAATTTCTCAAAAGATTTGGGCCCCAATAACCTACACCTATTTGTGCTATATTTAATTTTTTTTCCATATTACTTTTTTGTTAATAATTGTTTATGAGGCATCATATTTATGATAATACTCTAATAGTTTATCAACACGATTATCCCAAGTATTCTGACTTATAAAGTTAAGTTTTTTCTCAAAATTTGTTTCTGAATATTCTTTTATAGCTTTATCAATGTTTGTAATGAACTCTTTTTCATCCTTTGATTGGTATACAAATTTTTCTGGTAATTTTGCCAAATTGTTTATTCGACATGTAACTATCGGCTTACCGTAACTTAGGTATAGCCAAAATTTATTGGGCATAGTATAGACTTTTTCTGTATCTTTATCCTTATAATATGGTGCAATGAATATATTTGCTTTTTCCATCATTTCTCTTAATTCATTACCTATTAACTCTCCTGTAAACACAATATTATCATTCTTTTTCAAAGGTTTCATAGTTTTTGATAAACCGGGACCAATTAAATAAATATTATATTTTTTGTTTTGAGAAATATATTCTATCCATTTAACATTCAATTTATTTAACCAGCCCACATAAACAATGTTAATATTTTTATTCTTTTCAATTACTTTATAAGTTATATTTTTTTGATTCAAAAAGGATGCTCCGGTAAGCATTAAATGACTATTTTTGTTATATTTCAGTAAATAGTTATGTAAATATCTACTCACACCTGTGCAAAACAATGCTTCTTTTATTAATTGTCTCTGTTTAAAATACCAATAAATAGAAATAATGACAGATTTCGAACGTTTTTTTGAAAGAAAATCATCATTACATAAATAAATAATTTTATTAAAATATTTATGAAGAAGAGATGCAGTTGGATCAAAATTAATTAAAATATAATCCCGATATTTTATCTTTAATTTTTTGAATAGCCAATGTTGATATATTTCATTGATAATAGGAATTCTAAAAGTAAACTTTCCTTTGATATACCAAAAAGGAGAAAGTATAGTAATATTTTTCTCCGGATTGGAAATATTTATCCTTGGGGTTCCATATTTATTTTTTGACACAAATATTACATGATGATCTATTGCTAATGCTCTTGCCAATTGGTGCCTTGCCCTAGGTGGCTCATCCCAATCTGTTTGTGTATTTATTAAAAAATTCAATTAGTATGAATAAAAATATATTAAATAACTTAGTGGCAATATTCTCCAAGCTCAAAGCTAATCTTTTTCATATCATTCTGATTTTTATATTTTTTCCATATACCAATATTTTTAACAGAAATATTTGGATCAAAATATTTAAATTTATGAACATGGGTAGATTCGTCAATATCCAGAAAATTAAATACAACCTTTTTAGTTCTTTCATAGTTAACAATCAAATCTTCAAAGTTTATTCTTAAAACTCTTTGATCATTTTTTCCATTCTTTATAGAAAGTGCGCTCATATGTTTATACAGTTTTATGTAGTGCTCTACCGATTTAGGCATAAAATCTGATGTTTCATTCATTAGATTACAATAAGAATCTCTGGGATCCCGATGTACAATTATCAATTTAGCATCATTGAAATAGTTTAAAACTCTTGATGGGTATAAAGATGCAAAAGGTTCATTTAATAAAAAATATTTAAAAGTACCAGGCATGGCGTTTCTTATTAATCTGTTAAAATATTTTCTCGTCATCAGCTGAAATAACTCATAATTCATGGATACATAAATATTCTTATTGTAGTTGAATATTCGTTTTTTGAGCATCATATTTAATTTCCAAATTATTTTATAAATTGGATTATTGATACCTGTCCACATTCCCTTATAACTGAAGTCTACTAACTCAGATAAATATTCCTCTGTGATAGTTTTAAGTTTTCCAGAAAACATTTTATTGGTATTTCGCCAGAAATAAGGTGACTTATATTTATTACAAAGAGTTTTAATTAATTTGTCAAACCTTTTAATCCCCTTATCAGATTGAAAGATGTTCCAATTATCACAGAGCGCAGATTCAAGACTCATTATACCATCAGGATCAGAAATAAATCTAGGTTCATCATCATAATAATATATAGAACTAACCTCCGATAAACAATAAACCAAAGCTCCCTTTCCGCTATTCGCAAATCCTCCTAGGATCACGACTTTTTTATCACCAGGATTATTTTCTACCAAACACTTCTCCCGCCATCAATTACTATAGAACTACCATTCATATAGGAAGATGCATCACTCACCGCAAACACAACTGCAGCCTTGTATTCATCAACAACTGCCATTCCCCCTTTAGGGATTAACTTTGTAAGTTTTTGAACAAACTCTGTGGATTGATTGGTATACACACCACCTGGGCATAAGGCATTACAGCGTACACCTTTCTCAGCCCAATAGGTTGCCAAATATTTTGTTAAACCTAATAAACCATGTTTAATAACAGAATATGTGACAGGCTTTACAGGCTGTTCGTTTTCAGGCAAACCTTCCTCTCTGTAAACCCTTTGATCTGGTGCGATGACCCCCAAGTCAGAAGAAATATTTAATATGACTCCTCTTTTTCTTTTTGACATTTCATATCCAAATATCTTGCTGCATAGCATTGCACCAGTAAGACCTACAGATAATTCCAAGTCCCACTGATCAATAGAGAAATTTTCCAGTCTTGATAAATTACCTCCACTTTTTTTATCAACCTTGGGATCGATAGCAGCATTATTGATCAAAATATCTATTCGCTCATACTTGCTCAATAGGGAATCTCTAACTCTCACTATTTGCGATTCATCTGTTATATCACAATAAAAATAATCACAATCAACTTGATATTTATCACGAATTCTTTTTGACTTTTCATTACCTATTTTTTCATCAATATCAAGCAATATCGGAATCCCGCCAAACTCAGCAATAGCTTCAGCATGCTTTTCACCCAATAATCCAGCTCCACCTGTAATAATTGAAATTTTACCTGATAAATCAAAAGATTGTTTTACAGAGTTCAATGATTATTTCTCATCTAACATTTCAACCATTTCCACTCTTACACCATCAGGGTCAATACAAAAGAATACTTTTGCAATTCCTTCTGATGAAAGTACAGGTTCACTTAAAACCTTTATCCCTTGTTTTAAAAGAAAATTATAGGCATCATTAGCACACTTTACTCTCAAAGCTATGTGGCAAATCCCAACATTTAAAATACCTAGACTATGTTTTTCTGTTGGATGTGTTGGATATTCCAATAGCTCAAGTACTGATCCATCCTGCATCTTTAGTTTAATGAAATGTGCTGCTCCATTCCTAATGCCTGTAATTTTATTTATATATTCACTGTCATCATTAAAATCCTGTATTACTTCTAACCCCAGTAAATCCCTATAAAAATGAATTGACTTCCTCATATTTTTTACGATTATTCCAGTGTGCCTATATCCTAGTACTAGTGGATGATTCATAAATTAATCTTCATTCTCTTTATAACCTAAATTCATTAATTCTACTGACCATCTAAAAAAATAATACCTGTTTTTTAGTTAACCATCTTCCACCATATACATTCGTAACTAATATCGGAATCCCGCCAAACTCAGCAATAGCTTCAGCATTCTTTTCACCCAATAATCCAGCCCCACCTGTAATAATTGAAATTTTATCTGATAAATCAAAAGAACGCTTTACTGATTTAGTAATATTCAAGATCTTGTTTGACCTCCATCTATTACCCAATTGGCACCATTGACAAATTTTGCTTTTTCGGATGCAATGAAAACAACAACACTAGCTATATCTTGAACACTTCCAAAGCATTCTAATGGAACTTCATCTTTTAACATCTTTTCAACTTTCTTTTTATCTTTTTTTATCTTTTTATCCCACGTTGATTCAGGAAACATAATATTCCCTGGTGTAACAGTATTTACACGAATACCCCTTTTCCCCAACGATAAAGAAATGTTTTTGGCGTAACTGACCAGTGCAGATTTAGCAGATGCATAAGCAACTGGACAACCAAGTGTTTCTACTCCACAAATTGAACCAATGAACGTAATACTTGGAAAACAACTAGCTTTAGAAACGCTTGTTTCTAATAATGGAAATAGCTGATTAACCGCTCCAACAGCATTTAAAAGATTAATATCTAACATACGCTGAAATTCGTTAATATCTTCACGTAGTGGCGGTACAGATGATCCACTTCCAATATTGCAAACAAGGTGATTCAATCCCTCAGTTTTTTTTATAATATATTTCTTTAGATCATTTAATATTTTTTGGTTATTAAGATCTCCAATAAACTGTTGAACTCTTTTACTACCATATAGCTTTGAAAGGTCTGAAGAAGTGTTTTCTACATTCTTATCCTTTCTCCCCGTAACAAAAACTATAGCTTCTTCTTTTAAAAATTCTTCTGCAATACCGCGTCCAATACCCCTACTTGAACCAGTTATAAGAATAGTTTGGTTATTTAAATTTAATTCCATAAAAAATTATTATTTAATCTATCCATTTAAATATCTGTTCACGATACTCACATAGAATATCAACATGGTTATTTTCTGATCTAGCTGTTTGTAAAATATAATTGCCGTCATAACCAATAGAAGAAAGTTCATTTAAAACTATATGTAGTTCAGCATTACCCTTACCAAGGGGTACTGTTTTTCCTCCTAGCAACCTATCTTTTATATGTACATTTAATATTTTATCACCATATACCTTGATTTCTTCCTTAGAATCGAAACCAAGGGCAGCGCTGTTTCCAATATCATAATTTATTCCATAGTGTTTAGATGGGTAATTAGATATAAAATCTTTTAGTCTTTCTGGAGAATAATCGGATTCGAAAACTATTTTTACGTCATTCATTTGAAGTAAACTATTAACAAAAGACAATCCATCATATAGTGTTTTTTCTTGCTCTTTTGATTCCAAGCTACCATTGTCAACCAATGGAAACACAATATATTTTATATCCAATGAACCACAAGCGTTTATTATATTCTTTAAATCCTGTAATAAATTATATTGATCTTTGCCGTCGTCTACTTTATAGAATGGCGTTTGCATAAAGCAATCACCAGTTAAAGAAGGAATTTCTACATCATATTTTTCAGAAAGAAACTTTATTTTTTTTTGTCCATCTTTTGTCATTAAAGGATTTTTATAGAGATTAAATTGATCAAGGGTCCATTCCATAATTTTGAAACTATTTTTGTTGGCAATTTCAAATTCTTTTTCCCAATTATTCCATGGAAACGCTTGTATCTTTCCGCCAATTTTAGGTGATAATCGTCCCTGCATAAATCCAATTGAAATCCCCATATAGTTTATTTTTTAACTATTTCTACTAATTCGACCCTTATACCGTTTGGGTCTGTACAAAAAAATACTTTTGCAGTTTTTTCAGAAGATAATAAGGGTTTACTAATTACATTAATTCCTGCATTTATTAATGTATTATACATTCGAGTTGCATTCTTTACTGTAAAAGCAATATGTGAAGTGCCAATATTATAAAATGGTGCGTTTATAAAATCTGTAGGATGGTTTACATAGTCTAGCAATTCAATAATATAACCATCTTCAGTCTTTAATTTGACCATATGGATTTTCCCATTAGTTAAACCAAGCACCTCATTAATATATTTGCTATCATCTGAATAATCTTGTATAACAACAAGTCCCAAAAGATTTTGATAAAAATATTGAGACTCATACATATTCTCTACAATAATCCCAGTATGCCTAAATCCAATAGCTTTTTCGGAACTTATGTTTTCCCTCCTTTCTCTGCATACCCCAAAATCATTAGCTCTACTGACCACCTAAAAAATTTAATTCCTGTTTTTTCAGTTAGCCATCTTCCACCGTATACATTTGTAACTAATTGTAGAATTCTAGATATAGTTTTTATCACAGGAATTTTCCAGAGGATAGGCAATTGATAAAATTTTTCCACATTTATATTTTTATATCTATGCACACTGAGCAAATCTTTTAAAGCAGTTACATCAAATGGTCGTGAATGAGTGAAATCTTCAAAGAAATTTTTCCACTGTGTGTGCCAATCAGGTGTTAAAATAATAACCTTTCCGCCTGGTTTAAGTATCCGAAATGTCTCACTCATTAGATGTTCTGGATCATATACATGTTCAATTACAGATTTATGATAGACTACATCAAAGGATTCATCAGCAAATGGGAAAACTTCGCTTGCAAGATCACATTGTTTAACTTCCAAGCCAAAATTATTCTTCACACTAGATTCATCTCGATCCAGACCTTTGCATTCGAATCCATAATTTTGAAACTCAAACAAAAAATCACAGCGTCCGCATCCTAGCTCAAGTAATTTTAAATTACGATCTAAAGCGAAACGTTTTGAAAGATATTTTATTAGCTGTTTTGGGTAATCAGTTTTTGGAGTCCGTTTCTCATCATAAATAATTGAAACATAATCTTTCTGAGACTGATGACTCATTTATTATTTACCGCTTCACTTATTGAATCGTCTAATACTTCTATCCCTTCTTTAAGAGCATCGTCCGTTATCGTTAGGGGTGGTGCTAACTTGATTGATTCTCTACCAGTATGAACAACTAAAAGTCCTTTTTGCATTGCTTTTTCAGAAATGATACTTGGTAACAATACATCAGGTCTATTACTATCAGGCAGTTTGAAGATTAAGGCAGCAAGAAGTCCTTTCCCCAATACAAAAGAAATATGTTCTGGGTATTTCTTTCTTAGCTCATCCAATCTTTGATGAAAAATCAATCCTTTGCGATCTGTTTCTCTTACCAAATTTAATCTTTCAATTTCATTGAGTGTTTCCATTCCTGCAGCACAAACAAATGGATTTGCTGAATGCGTGCTGCTCATATTTCCAACTTCGGGCAGATCCATAATCTCTGCATTTCCAATAACCGCTGAAAGTGGAAAACCAGAAGCTATCCCTTTTCCACAACAGAGTAAGTCCGCGTGAACTTTATAATGCTCATATCCAAATTTCTTTCCAGTTCTTGCAAATCCTGACTGCATTTCATCGAACGCTAATAAAATTTTATATTGCTTACATATTTTTTCAAATGCTTGAACAAAATCAATCGGGTAAAAAACAGCACCCCAACCCTGAAAAGTTTCTAACATAACTCCACAAATATCTTTTTTTAAATCTATACCAGAGTTTTTCAATTCTTGTATCTCTGAATTAAGAAATTCTGCGCCAGATTTTTCATTCAATACCCAGGGATATGGAAATCTGATATGATAAATATTGGGGTCATGGTACCCAATCCAATCTTTTTGTGATGGGTTACCACTCATCATTTGAGCTCCCATTGTTCTACCATGCCAGTTACCTTCAATGCATATAATACCGTATTTGCGTTTCTTGTTCTTTTTGCCATTCATACGCATAAGCTTTAGAGCTGCTTCTGTTGCTTCTGTGCCAGCCGAAAGTAAGAATGCTTTTTCAAATGAGGGTCCCGCAAACTCTACTAATTTTTTATGATATTGAATTCTATCTTCATTAACATAGGCATAACTGTGTATAAGTGGCTTTTCTAATACTTGCTTAACCGCATTACATACATTTTTATTTCCATGTCCTACATTTGCAACAAAAATTGTTGATGTGAAATCAATCCATTTATTTCCATGTTTATCATAAATATTAAAATCATCTGCCTTATCCCAAATTATTGGGATTTGTCCTTGCATAGATCTTGATTCATATTGTTCAAGAACCTTAATTCTTTCATCTGTACCCGGTGCAGGAATGGATGAATTAATCAACCGATGTTTTGTTTGAACTTTTGGTACTTTAATTGGAGTTCTTAAAAATTTATAATTTGACATATTTAATCATTAAATAGTGTTTTTATTAATTTATTGTTTTTATTTACCTGCCACTCAAGAAATACAAAATCTTCTTCAGTATCTACTTCAATCGTATTATCTGTGATATATCCCATCACTCTATTGCCATGTAGTAAATTTTTACTCAAAATATGTGATGTTTTCAATATATCTACATAACCATTAGGTGCGTATGTTAAAGGGAATGACTGACGGCTTTTATTGGCATCATCAAGATCAAAGGCCCCAGTAAAGATTGTTTTGAAATATTTATCATCCATTTCAAACTGCTTATATGCAGATTCCGGCATTTCATGGGCAGACCTCAGTGATGTCGCATCTTTGTTATTCGCAAATTTTCTTATTGCATCATCTAAAACACCAGGATCTCTTAATGGAGTTGTAGGTCGCAAATGAACAATATAGTCAGGTAAAGTATTTTCATTATCAGATAACCAATCCAATAAATGTTTTACAAAATCATAGTCAGTGCTTTTATCACCAGCATATTCGCTTGGCCTTAGAAACGGGATTTCCGCCCCATACTCTTTAGCAAGAAAAGCGTATCTATCAGAATCAGTTGATACTATTGTTCTATTAATTAATGATGCTTTTTGTGAAGCCATAATACTATAAGCAATAAGAGGCTTACCTGATAATTCTTTTATATTTTTATTAGGAACCCCTTTAGATCCAGAGCGTGCAGGTATAACAGAAATAATTTTCAAAATAAATTACTAGTATAATTTATTTTAACTCACTGGCTTCCCACGCCAAATGCTGTCTTAGATTTTCTGCAATAGGAATTTCTTTTTCTATATATCCTAACTCTCCATCACCCATCGCTTGTTCAATTTTTCTTACAGCACCAACAAGCATACGAAATCCTGATGGTTCAATTGATGCCGATTGATCCGAACCATACATAGCACGATCTAAAGTAATATGCCTTTCTAAAGATGTTATACCAAGAGCTGCTGCCGCATATGAAACTGCTAGCCCTACTTCATGACCACTGTATCCTACATCACAACTATATTTTCCCCTTAAAGTATTTATGGCATTAAGGTTAGCATTTTCATCAGTCATTGGGTAGGTTGATATGCAATGCATTAATTCAAAGGAGCAATTTACATCTTGAAATATTTTTACAGCTTTTGTTATATCTTCTTCGTTTGTCATACCAGTAGAAATAAAAGTATGCCTCCCTTCAGATGCAACATTTTTTAGCAGTTCTTCATAAACTATCATTGCAGAGGCAATTTTATTATGTTTTAAATTGAATTGTTTCAAAAATTTCTGGCTATCTAAATCCCAGGCAGAAGCAAACCATTCAATCCCTTTTCCCATGCAGTATTTATCAATTTCTTTATAGTCATCAAAAGTAAACTCTAACCCCTCTTTTTGCTCTCTTTGTGTAGTTCCCCAAGGGCTTTCTCTAGGACCATCCAAAAACTCTTTCGTGTATACAAGGTCAATGGTTCGCTTCTGAAATTTGACCGCATCTGCACCAGCATCTACTGCAACATCTATAAGATCTTTAGCTATTTGTAAATCTCCATTATGGTTAATACCAATTTCTCCAATTATGTATATCGACATTTTATTCTCCAATATTTTTCTTAATTAAATCCAGCAATTCTCTTATGACACCATCTCCACCTCTTGTATAAAGTGTATGATTCGAAATTGCTTTAATACTATCATGTGCATCAGATGGACAGTATGAAATACCTGATATTTCCATTGCTTCAACATCATTTATATCATTGCCAATAAAAGCTACTTTTTTTAGTGGAATATTGTTACTTGTACAATATTCTGCTAATGCTAGCTTTTTGTCTTTAATCCCCTGCAAGCATAGTATATTGAGTTTTTTCGCTCTTGCAGTTACAACTCGGTTCTTTTCTGTAGAAATAATAATTTGATTTATTCCAAGCTTGTTGATTTCCGAAATTGCTAAGCCATCTCCTCTATTCACCTGAACCATTTCCTTTCCATCTTGATCTACATAGACCTTATTATCAGTCATGACTCCATCAAAATCATATACTATCAATAATGGTATTTTTTTTATTTGAATTCCTCCTCAACTAATTCGCAAAGGATATGTTCAGTTAATAAGTGTCCTTCTTGAATTCTTTGTGTGTCATTACTTGGAATTACTATTTCGATATCTCCCATACCAATCATTTTACCTTTTGAATTTCCTAATAAAGTGATAATATTTATATTTTTTCCCCTAGCACAATTAACTGCTCGAATCACATTTTTTGAATTTCCGCTTGTTGAAATGGCAACTAATACATCTCCTGAATTTCCAATTCCTTCTATCTGACGAGAAAAAATAGTATTATAATCTGTATCATTTGACCATGCAGTAATAAAAGATGTATCGGTTGTCAATGCAATGGATGCTATTGGTTTTCGATCGTGACTTCTTAAACCTCCCATGAGTTCCGCAGCCATATGTTGTGCATCTGCTGCAGACCCACCATTTCCACACCACAATATTTTATTACCGTTCTTAATTGATTGTATCATAAGAAAAGCAGCTTTTTCAATTACTTCTATACAAGTGTCTATCATTTTTATTTTGACTGATATATTACTTTCAATTATGTTTTTAATATTTAACATAAAACCTAATCATTTATGAAAATTTTTAAATAGTTTAATTTGTGATACCTTTAATCTTTATATCAGAAAATATTTCTTCACCTTTATGCTTAATTATTTCTAATTCATTTAAATTGAAGTTATTATTTTTGAACCAATCAATTCCATAAATAATATCTGACTCTTGTCTTAACATTTTTATTGGTATTACTGGTAACTTGAAATAGATAGCACTAGAAAACCGGTGAGCACCATCACACAATTTTTGATTTCGATCAATTGTAATACTTGATTGATAATCATAACCATTTTTTTCAATATTTTTTAATAAACCTTTGAATTCATTTATTGTATTATGCCTGTCATTCCTATCACCACGATATTCCATTCGTTTCATTTGCATTTTTTCATATAAATCATAGCCTATATTATTTTTATTAAAATATTGCTCTATAGCCAAATAGATTACAATTAAATCATATCTATTAAAAAAATCATTGATAAACTGCTTGAAAAACAATTTTGATGTTTCTTGAGCTAGTAATAAATCTCCTTTTGAATAGTGAGAATATTTGATAGGCTTATATAATTTTCTTAACAAATTTAATTGGTTTTCTGGTAAATATTTTTTTAATAGATGATATCTTTGATTCATCAATTTTAAACCCAATGACTCAAATCTCTATTAATTATAAATGATAATTTATCATTGGATCCTTTATATAATTTCAATAGAAATGATTTTGATTTTTTATCCATAGTAGGTTTGTATTTTTTATTCTTTGTTGTAGTTATTTTTCTAATTAATCTATAAATATAATTGTACTTCTTAACTGCTTTTGATTTTCTCAATCTATCTATTTTAAAATTGAAAGAATAACGACCTTGATAATCTTTCCGTAGAGGCATTTTTATCAATTCAACACCTATAAATTTTAGCAAACTACATAATACTTTTTGATTCGGATCATTTAAATCTTCGGTCAAAAGGAAAAACATTTGTTCTTTAGGAAAATATTTCAAATAATTTTCGATATGCATTGCATATATACTCCTTAAAACATAAGAAGTACTCCCCCAATTTAAAATTCCAGATTCCACTCTTTCTGCATCAGCTTTAATAGCAGTATAGAAATCCCTTTTTTCTTTTCCATTCCAAAATCTTCCTAAATATTGTGAATAACTACGTTCTATTGGATTCCTAAACATAAAAATTAACTTAACATTTTTTAGATGTTTTAATATTCTACTTGGAACATCTTTTGCCGGCATATATGCAGGAGTTGTGTCACCCCATTTATTTTCTTTATCCAAGCCGCTAAAAAAATCAATATAGGTATTTATATCTTTTTCAGAGTATAACTTATCATCAAAAAAATGAAGTTCATTATCATGCCTACCTGGATTATTTCCAAAATCTATACTTGGATGTTGATTTAAATAGTTATGTAATGAAGTAGTACCAGTTTTTGACGCACCACATATTATAAAATCGGGTAATTTATTAGTCATTTTCTTATTTCCTATATATGGATGTGTTTATTAAATTTTTATATTCATCCATCATAACTCTACAATATTCTTTCGAAGAGTGATTGGATGAATCTATTATAGAGTTTTGCCTGATTTCTTCACGTTTGTTTTTATTTTTATAGATATATAATAGGTTTTCCATCAATTGTTTCGCATTATTGGGTTTAATTAACAATCCATTTTTTCCATTAGAAATCAGCTCAGCTATAGATTTATTTTCTCCAGCTATAATTGGTTTACCACATGCCATCAATTCGGTCAGCGAAGCGGGAAACCCATCTTTTAAGGTTAGAGAAACTGCAACATCCGACAAATTAAAATAATCTCTAATTAAGTCATGGTTTATATTACCTAAAAACTTAGTATTAGATTTAATTCCCATTGAATCAACCATTTTAATAATTCTCTTACCATAATTATTTTCGTAATTACCTAATAAGAGTAAAAAACTGTCTCTAATCTTTTTATTAAAAATAGCAAAACCTTTAATAATAGTCTCTATATTATAAAATTCTTTATTAAACCCTCTAGGGCTAATTATTATAAATTTATCCTTTAATGAAAATTTATTTAGTAAATATTCTGGTTTGGCTGTAGGGAAAAATAAATCGGAATCATATCCTGCACGAAAATAAATCAACTCTATATTTGAATTAAGATTTCTGATCTCTTCTAAACTTTGACGAGATTGCACTGTCACCAAATCTGCTCTTTTAACTGTATAAGATAGCATAATTTTCTTTACTAAAGTGTCAGATGCTCCCTGATTTGAATTAATATCACTTCCCATGGTAGTTAAAACAAAGGGATGAAACTTTGTTAATGCCGAAAACCAACCATGCCCCTGGATAAAAAATGCATGTATTATATCCGGATTTATTTTTCTTATTAAGCATTTCAATTTTATTATAGTATATAAAAAACTAATAATCATGTACTTATTTTTCGAATCTTTTTTTAGCTTATTTATTAACTCTTCATGAAATACAATCCTTGAATCCGCCTTCCCAAATTGTCCATTTTTCATTTTTCTATTACTGATAATATGAACCGAAACATCCCTTTTAACTAACTGGTTTGCAAAAGTAATTACTCTATACTTAGAACCTATAATTAATACTTTCATTAAATAGCTTGTTTCAGGAAAATATTCATTAATATTTTAATATTTTTTGTTATATCCAGATGTTCTTTAGAATAATTATAACAGCTTTGAGAATAATTATTCCATAGATTTTTATCCTCCATTAGAAGATTAATTTTTTGTATGACTTCACTATTTTTATTTTTGCATACAAAACCAAGATTATAATTATCTATTAGATTGTCTGGATTAACTCCTAGAGTAATTACTGGAACACCATGCGAAAAAGCTTGAACAAAGGTATTTGGGAAACCTTCTGCTGAACTTGTGTTAATAAGTAATTTTGATTTATCAAGGTATTGCCTTACCTCTTCCAATTCCAATTGACCTAAATATTCAACATTGTTAAGTTTCATATTCTCTAATAAAGTTATGGATTTCTTAGAATCTATAAAGTTTTTTCCAATGATTTTAAAGTTATAGGAACTTTTTGAATATTCACCAGCTATTTCACAAAACAAATGAGGACGTTTAAAATCTTTCATAGTTGCAATGAATAGAATAATATTTTCTCTCTTAAGATTATAACATGGTATATGAGTACTACTATAATTTATTATTGAAGATTTCTTAAATACACTAAATATGGTGTCCTTTTGAAAATTATTTTGAGCAAGGATTATATGTGCATGCTGCACACCATATCTAAAGACCTTATCCATCAAAAAATATTTAACCCTTTTTAAAATAGGTATTGATTCATTCCAATATTTTCTTAGTTTTTCTGTAGAAGCATATTTACCACATTTATCATCATGCTTTACCGACCATATTAATTTATAGTTTAATAAGTTTTGAAATAAAGCGAGGACACCCAGTGCAATTGTATTGTTACGGAAAAATACAACATTTATTTTTTCAATAATCATTAACCGAAAGAATTTAAAATAAATACGAAGACTATTTTTTTTTGAATACGTAATTACTTCTATATGCTTATCATCAAAATCATCAGTAATCTTTACTCCTGATTTTGTAAAAAAGAATACACGCCACCCATTTCTAGCAAATTCACTAGCATATTGATAAGTCATCACCTCTGCCCCGCCCAATCCATACATTGGATGAGAGACTGTCCAAAAACAAATAGATTGTTTCAATTGAGCTAAACTAATTATTTTAAAATTCAGGCTGCTTTAAATCTGGCAAGCTCAATAAATCCATTAAATGAAGATACTGCGGCCAAAAATGACCTTCATGCCAATTGAGGTTTTTATCCCAATAACCAGGACAATCATAAAGAGTTTTATCGATATATATATAACTCATTTCACAAAACTTAGGCTCATTTTTTTCATTATATAAAAAATCATAAGCCATTGATTGAACACCTAATTGATCAGAAGTTATAAAAGCTTCTTTTATAATAGCACTATCAATTTTAACATTTTCATAATCAATAAGCCCACTTCCAGATGCCCGAAAATCATCTTTTCTATTAAATCTTCGGAATCCAAAAGCTCTATCTCCAATAATAGTAATTCTAATATCATTTAGATTATTCGGTAAAAATTTTTGAAAATAAACATAATTTTTTTCTACCTGCCAATGAGGTATAATCACCGATCTCCCCTCAATTAGTTTTTTAAACTTTATTGCTTTTTTTTTCATATAGTTTAAAGGCTCAAAATATTTATTTTTTATACTGTTTTTATCTGGAATAAAAAATAATTTTATCCCTCTACCAAACATTTTTTTAATGACTCTTACTGCCTGTTTTTTTGATTGTATCAAAATTACATTTGATGATCCACCACCACCTTTTAACTTAAAAACTAATGGAAACTCTGCGTTTTCTATGAATTCTAATGCTTTTCCTTTTTCCCAAAATATCCAACTCTCAATAATTGGTAATCCTTTTTGTCGTAGTAAATAATATTGTTTGATTTTATCATCATAATGCCAGCAAGTAGCAATATCTGGGAAGCACTTAATTCCCATCTCATTTTCAATGATTGGTAAAATGGCTTCCGCAAGCTGTGTGTGATCATCGCGAACCCCTCTCCTGAAAATAAAAAAATCAGTTTCTTTAAGCCTATCCCAAAAATCATAATGATTAATATCTAATCGAATAGATTCTATATTATTATACGATAGAATTTTTTCATATTTTTCAGAAAATTTAGAAAATTTATTTATTTGATCGAAATGAATACCAACTTTCATACTTTATCATCATTAACATAAATAAGACGTTTTAAACTTTCAATTGCTAGGTCTCTATGGGCTGCACATCTGAAGAAATCCAATAATAATAAAAGATTATATTTGTTTAGTATTTTTTCTATTAGAAAAATATTCTTTTTGATTAATTTTCTAATTACTCTATTAATTGGAAATAATCTATATATATAACTCATCTTTCTTTTTTCACAAAATTTCACCCACTCTTCATTCAGCAAAGAAGAGTCTGCAATTACATTATTGTAATTATTTATTTTTTCCAGAAAATTATTTTTTTCATCTCCATTCATTAATTTTATACCTAACTTATCTTTATATTGATAATATGGTATTAATGATATTTTACTTACGCCAATGTTTGATATCGTAAGCTTCACTATATACCCCTCAGACCAATGATTATCATTGATATTTTCTTTATCAAAAATAAAATTACCCAGGCTATAAAATATTGGCACACTATTATATATTTCATATCCAGAGGAACAATGTGTATGGTGACCTATCACAGCAGTAGCACCTAAATCAGCAAAATAACGATATGTTTTAACCATCCTAGGACTTGGTAAAGTATAAAATTCATGCCCACCATGAATGATTACAATGATTATATCAGCTTTATTTTTTGCTTCAATAATCTGGTAATAATTGGACACAGGATGAAGTAGATTAACACCTGCATTACCATTCTCGTCCATATTGAATTCTTGCTCAGCAAAATTCAATATGGCAATTTTTTTATTATTTCTTTGAAGATATAAAGTTTTTGATATTTCCTCAACGGTAAGTCCTGCTCCGACAGTGTGTATTCCAACTTTACTGCAAGTTTCTAACGTATCTTTTAATCCCTGATATCCTTGGTCAAAAATATGATTATTTGCTATAGCTACCACATCAAAACCACCATATTTTATACCATTAATACAATCTGGATCTGCAATCAGATTGGGGCCTGCTTTTTTTATTGGATTAACTTTATTTGTTAAAGGACACTCAAGGTTTGTAATTGCAATATCCGCATTTTTTAATACAGGAAGAACATCATTATAAATTTCAGAATATTTCTTATCTAAAAAAAAATTTTCTGTTCTATTTATTGGACAAAAATCACCGGAAATTAGTATATCCAATACTTCAATATCCTTCATTTATTTATAGGTTTTTTTCCACTATAAAATCAAACTTGCTGTTGAAGAAAAAGGAGGTAAGCTTATTTGCGAAAAATATCTCACCAAATTTCCCAAACTTATCATTGCTTCGCCAAGAAATAGTTGGATTTCCAAAACCAACTTCCTTTAATAGTTCAATCCAGGTCTCGGGAGATTGATGTTTTTCCCATTCAATTGATGGAGCAATAGGATTTTTGATGTTCAACAAATTAAAAAAATTATACCTTGAGCAGTCGCATATAACTAGTTTTGATTTTTTTAAAGTTATAGAAGCAATTTTTTCAAATATTTTTATATATGTTTTTCTATCATTTTTATTATTTAGTAAACCCGTACAGGCACTTTCATCAAGATGGTTTATTGATTGATCAAGCAAAATTATATCAAATTTCTTTCCTTTTGGATCAAAGGTCTGAAAAGTATCAGGCTGAAATAAAACATTTTTTACATTATTAAGCTGTGATTTTATTTTATCAAATTTTTCAATCATACCTGTCCGACTTCCTGCCCCCTCTGGTTCTATATTAATAACTTCTCTAGCACCCATAGAAGCCATATAAAAACTTGAAATCCCAATCCCTCCACCAATATCTAAAACTGACTTGTTCGTAAAATCTAAATTTTTAAATAGAAATCTGAATTTCCTCTCTGCTTTATCTCGACTCTTTATATAATTATTTTCTACTAAAACATTATAAAAATTATCAATTGGGGAAGTGTTTTTCATTTTATCTCTCTTTGTCTTATATATAGGTTTTCAAATTATCTTTCCAAAACTGATTTCTTTTAATAATCTGGTTCAGATTTATACTAATTTTGATAACAAATATGCCCTACAAGAAACAAAACCATAGGATGCTAATTTACGTCTGAATTTCAAAATATTGGGGAAAAATCTATATGGAGTATAGAATAATAAATTTTCTACACCTTTCAATTCTAATCTCGCATTTTTAAACTCTTTTAACCAATATCTATTTGAAAAATTATACAATTCATAAAAATTATTTTTTGATACACCATGTACACTAGGGAATGGTTTAAAGAGTTTACCAGTAGCTATGAGGTCTCTAAATTTTGCAGGATAATAACCAAATAAATGGGAGACCTTCCATGAAACAGTAGGAACTAGGTGAATAATGTATCCATCTGGCTTTAATACTCTCCTCATTTCCTTTAAAGCTAATTTAATATCTTCGATATGTTCAATTACATTAGATGAGTATATTGTATTAATACTATTATCATCAAATGGCAATTGTTCAGAATTAATCTTCCTTATCTCACCTAAGCTCTTATCCCATCTATTAATATTCACATCTGATGGAATAACATTCTGAAAATACCTCCGTAACAATTTATATTGTAGTCCTTCACCAGAACCAATTTCTAATATGGGTTCATCAAAATATTCTTTCCAAATCTCATAAACAATTCTAAACTCCTCTTTTCTAATCCCAATTCCATCTCTAAATTGCAGTATATTGCGTACTTTTAGTCTTGAGTTTACATGGTCATATTCTTTTTTTTTCATGTTAATATCTTTAATAAACGTTTTTAAGACTAAAGCTTAATTTCTAAATATTATATATATTAAATAATGTTCAACTCAGATTTAAGAATTTTCTTTTTGATATATAATCATTCCTGTAGGTGAAAATAATCTATTGGACCATTTAAGTATGGAAGGAATTATTGCAATGATTTTCCAAATATATAATATTATTCTCCTATCCCTACGAACATATGAATCTGTAACTTTAAACCAAGTGTCCATATGCCTAATATGACTAGAAAAAATTCTATGAGCAGAATTAAAGGTATTTGCCAAACTATCAATTTTTTTAACATTCATTACAGATAAATTGTGTGCATTTAAAACAGAATTTAGTTTCTCATCAGTCAAAATCAAGCGCCTTAATAACATTTGTAATGGACCAAATATAGGAGTAGTTATAATCATAAACCCTCCTTCTTCTACAAGATCCCAATGCTTACTTAATGTCCTATTTAAATCAGAAAAATGTTCGATAAATCCATATGACATAACCACATTGAACTTTCGATTTGTCTTCCAATTAAAAAAATCTTCTTCTATAATTTCAAGATCATTAATTCCAAAAGATTTAAAACTATCAGTTAGTTCATGAATTCTAGGAATAAAATCAAGTGCTACCGGTTTATAACCATATCTAATAGACATCGAGGCTAGATGCTTACCAGGGAAAGCACCAATCTCTAAAATATTCCAATCTTCTCTTTTTGGTAATATTGAATCCAAAATATTAGAATATTTGTAAGTTGGTGACTTAATTCTATTTTTGGTAGAGCTTTCCTGAAAATGCTCCAGCCAATACGATTTATCAGTTCTTTCCTTTAAATCTTGTTCATTATATGTCATTTATTAAATATCTAAATGATTATTATAAATAAGATAATTTATTATTTTCATATTTGAAAATCATTAGTTCAGAATAGAAAAACAAAAACAGTGTAATAATACCTATCTGCTGTATATAACCTATAAAATTAATGAAATAACAACCGGAAGTAATAAAACCCATTATGAAAAATATAATTATGATCAACTTCATTAACACCACATGTACTTGTAAATCATTAGCTCTTATTGTTAATTTAGCATTATACTTTCTATAAATCAAAAATAATACTATGAATTGAAATAATAATCCCAAAACCCCTTGTCTGTATAATATTCCCGACCAAAGAGACTCAGATAAATTTCTCTCATAAGTCCTACCAGAAAGGGCATTTGGGATTATAGTAATATTATTTAGGAACTGTTCAGTGGCTTCATAAGATATCGTTCCACTAGAAGCATATCTCAGATCTTCAAATGATCTTGCTAACAACATGGATTCCACTCTCAAATAAAGAAAGTCCGTAGGCAAAAGGAATATTACTAATGCTATTAATCCTGCGAAAATTATTGGCTTAAAATTTCTTTGCATTAAAAATGCGATCCCAATACCTATTAGGCATAAAAAATATGCTCGGCGTGACAGAGAAACGACTGTAATTGTTAAAGAAATAATCATCATTAATATGTTTAGTAAATCTATATTCTTTCTTTTCCTCATCTGAAACCTAATAAAAGTAATCACAAATATCAGTGAAAATAATATTCCCCAAACATTTCTCGTCCCAAAATATAGATTTCTTTCAATAGAATAAACTCTGACTTCAGGGCCTAACGTAGAATATAAATAGTTGGGATTATAAATTATTAAAAGTAATATAGATATACCCTCAAGAATGAGAATGAATAAAAACATATCAAATACTTTATCAATGGATTTATTATTCATTTTTCCGAACACACCATAGAAAAAAAATAATACAATTATTATATCAATAATAAAACCTAATAAACGAAAAGGTGTGAAATACTCATATTGATTTATATCAAAAATGATTTGAAGTATAGAGAAAAATGCCACAAGAATAACAGCACTTATTAGAAAATTAAACGAATTTTTTTTATTCATGTTAAATTTTCTTATTTGTATTTTATTTGATAATTGTAGCAGAAACGGAAAAAAAGCAATTCTTTCTAAAGTTAGTTTTTCACTCCCTAAAATGGGAGTAGTATCAAAAAATGGTATTAACAATGCCAACGATAAAATATATATTGAATTTTCAAATGAACTAAATTGAAAGATAACCATCACAATCAACATCAAAGCATATATTTCTGCTATTTCATTAATAGCACAGTAATACGTTATCACATAAAAGAGTGAAATACTTATATATCGATTCATTTGTTAGATATTTTGTAACCTATTTACACTGAAGACTGTTTCTTAAATACATCTGCCATTATTTGTTTTATATTAATTATATCATGTTTATGATAAATAAATAACAATGGAGTGAAAAAAAATGCTGCACCAATTATTATTTTTACAGCTTTATGCATATCACTTACTGATATCATAAACAGGGGAACCGAAAGTATCAAGCATATAATTAGAATTTTAACGAATACTTTCCAGGGTAATAGACCAGTATAATTTGATTTTAATAATATTTTTGATTTATAAATCTGATATAAAACATCCAGTGCAAATAGTAAAACACTTGAGATTGCAGCTCCCACTAGTCCATATTGCTTTACCAATATATACGCAGAAGGCACCCCTATTAATGTAGAAAACAATAGCGCATAAAATGAATATTTTGTTGCATTGAATGCCAATGGAATAGTTCCCCAGCTTAAAGATTGCAATAACGGTACCATCATCAATATCCTAAAAATATTCACGCTTTCTTTATACTCTTCGGTATAAAGAAAGGTTATAACTGGAAACGCCATTATTAAAAAATAAACTACAAGTGGGACAGAAACAGAAATGAATGTCTCAATCTGCTTGTGCCATAATGCTTTTGCTTTGTCATATTTTCTTTGAGCACCGTACTTTGCTATTTGCGATCGCGTCACGTTTGTAATTGATGCGATAAATTGACTAAATAAAGGAATTTTAAGGCACCCCACTGCAAAAACTGCAAAATCAGAAGCTGCAAAAAATATACTTAAAATTAGTTTTACTGAACTTGATTTAATAGTCCTTAAAATGGTGGCTAGCCCTAAAGGAAAAACATACTTTACTTGTTTAACAATTAGATCTTTATCCCAATTATTAATTTTTATTGATATCATATATTTAATTTTTAAATATATGAATAATATCACTGTTCTAATCATAGCCATAATAATTCGCACCCAAAATACAGCCTCAATATTTCGATATACAAATAATGCAAATAATAAAACCGTCACTTCTATTAATTCATTTAAGAACACATAGATAAAAACTATTTTTGAACGCTTTTCAAGTATGAAAATAATTTCTAATAAAAATGAAGTCGCTGTGAAGACTACAAATAATCCACATAGATTAATAAGATGTATGATATCTTTATTATTAAATATTTGTGCGATATGCGCTTGGAAAAAATAAAAAAGTGGGAGGAATACTAACCCAGTTATAACAAAATAATAAAAGGATTGCGATAATAATTGGGTCATTCTCTCCTTTACAATCGGAAAAAAATAGAACAGGCTTTGTGATACACCAAATTTCAATATTGGAATAAAAAAACTACTAATAAACAATAGCTGCTTATAGAAACCAAAATCTTCCTTTGAAAATACTCTAACTAAAATAATAGGAACGATAAATCTTATCAAAAATGAAGATATTTTACCTCCCATTAGATATGCAGCCTGAGCTTTACGTGAATATTCCCTATTCATTTATAATACTCATAATACAAATTAATGTAGTGTTTATTCTCCGGAATTTATTTATAACATCAACCGTTTACCATGGGCCTATTTTCTTCAAAAACTAATATTCAGTTTTAATCTTTTTTTTATAACTAAATGTAACATAATTATTGTCGTCTATTAGTTTTTAAGATAATAAACCTATTTCTGGTAACATATCACTATGATATGAATGAATTTTTATAACATATGTGAAAAATATCAACTTTAAGCATGGCACGAGCGATGAGGAAAGGGTACATAATTAAATCTAAAATAAAACATTAGTAATAATCCCACTATTACATGATTTATTAATACAACATATTAATTTAATTGAAGATTTGATGTTTAATTAATATTTGTGCTATTCTATCAGAGCTTTTTCCATCCCATAACTTTGGAACCACTGATATATTCTTTTCAGCCAATACTTTTTTAAGTTCCAGAGGTATGTTTGAATATTTTGTACCAATTAGTCTATTGGTTCCCCTTTTAATAGTAATTGGTCTTTCGGTATTATTTCTTACAGTTAGACAAGGTACTTTCAAAAATGTACTCTCCTCCTGAACCCCTCCCGAATCGGTAACCACAGCTCTAGCATCTCTTTGCAAGCCCATAAACTCAAAATAACCCAGTGGCTCTATCATTATTAGTTTTCTATGAGATTTAAGTGATAGTGATCCCATTTTTTGTTGTGTACGAGGGTGTACCGGCCAGAGACAAGTTATATATTCTGCAACTTTGTTTAGAGAAATAATTAATTTTTCCAAATTCACTGGATCATCTACATTTGATGGTCTATGAAGGGTAATTAGAATGAATTTTTTTTCTTTTAAATCATACAATTCTTTAATCTTTGTACAATTAAATAGATGCTGATAACCAACCAAAGAGTCAATCATTGTATTACCTACGAAGTGAATCTGGTTTTTCTTTTTGTTTTCTTTTAGAAGATTTTCTTCCGCTTCAGGGGATGTGATAAAAAGTAAGTCACTTATTTGATCAGTCAATACTCTATTTATTTCCTCTGGCATACCCCTATCAAAGGATCGTAAACCAGCTTCTATATGGACTAAAGGAATTTGAAGCTTAGCTGCTGCTAAAGCCGCAGCTAGAGTCGAATTTACATCACCAAATACCATTACTAAATCTGGCTCTTGTGAAATAAACTCTTTTTCTAATGCCTGTAATAATTTGCCCGTTTGTTCACCATGTCTTCCGCTACCTATCCCTAGATTTATATCAGGGTTTTTCATGTTAAGTTGATTGAAAAAAACTTCAACCATATTCTTATCATAATGTTGCCCAGTATTTATTAAACGTAGCGAAAAAGATTTAGTTTTATCTAAAGCATTATAGACGGGAAAAGCTTTAATAAAATTTGGTCTAGCTCCAACAATTAGATCAATTTTTTTCATAACAAAATGTAATTTATAATATTTATCTGTACAAAATGAAAATAATATCTACTGTGCTATTACTGATGAAAACTATAACCTATCCAATAAAAATATTAGTTCTTAAAGAGTTTGATAGTATTATTGTTAACTAGTGATTCAATACTTAGTAATATTTATTCTTTGTTTAATTATAAATTTATTGAGAACGTTTAATATACCACTCAATAAACCTCTTTATCCCAACATCAACATTTGTTGTTGGATTATAATGTAGTTTTAACCTTGATTCTTCGATATCAGCATAGGTGCTTTTTACATCTCCGAGTTGCATCCCTTCATACTGTATAACTGGATTCATACTTAACTCCAAACCAATAATTTCAATAATATCCATTAAGTTTACCCAATTATTATTTCCTAAATTAAACACTTCACATTCATAATTTTGTTTAATAGCAGATCTTGTCCCAGATATAATATCATTAATATAGGTAAAATCCCTCTTCATATTTCCATGATTAAAAACATGAATTGGTTCACCTTTTGAAATTTTATCTGCAAAAATATACATTGCCATATCTGGCCTTCCCCAAGGACCGTATACGGTAAAAAACCTTAAACCGGTTGTATGTAAATTATATAGGTGAGAATAACTATAAGCCATTAACTCATTAGATTTTTTTGATGCAGCATAAATGGATATTGGGTTATCCACTCTATCTTTAACTGAAAATGGAAATTTCTTATTCCCACCATAAACAGAAGAACTAGACGCATAAATTAGTCCTTCAACTTGATATTTCCTGCAACATTCCAAAATATTCATGAATCCTAAAATATTGGATTGTATATAAGCATGCGGATTTTCTAAACTGTATCTGACACCAGCCTGTGCTGCCAAGTTGACAACCTTTACAGGATTAAAGTTTTGGAAAATATCTTCTAAAGATTGCAAATCAACTATATCCGATTTTGAGAATGTGAAATTATTATTTGGAACAATTTGATTGAGGCGATCTTGCTTTAGAGAAGGGTCATAATAATCATTAAGATTATCAATTCCATAAACTTCATAACCATCTTCCAATAGAGATATACAGAGATGCATTCCAATGAACCCTGCTGCTCCTGTCACTAGTATCCTCTCAGACATTTAAATTGAATGATAACATATAAATATGCTAAACATTAGTTTATACTGTTTTTTTTAAGTGCTTTTAGAATAAATAACGATTAGCAAGTTTATTAAACAAAAAATACTAGAGTGAAAAAGATCTGATATCAAGCAGTTTCTCCTTCTAACTCTTTTTCTTTATCTTTACCATAATAACCATAATAACCACCATAATAATGCTGGTAATACTGGTAATAGTAGTAATAAGTATCTTTGGATGTTCTTCTAGAAATTCCATTTACAACAACACCCGCAAGAGGGACACTAATGCCCATCAGGGATTTAACTGCCCTACGGAAAGCATCTCTGTCTGTTTCAGCAGCTTTCACCACCATGACCATGGCATCAATTTCCTGTGAAACCATAGAAGCATCTGTAACAGCAACAATGGGAGGTGAATCCAACAGTACCATATCCCACTCTCTTTCCAATTTATCCACTAGTTCTGCCATTTTTTTTGAACCCATTAATTCTGATGGATTTGGAGGTGTGATACCTGCAGAAACAACATATAAATTTTCAACGTCCGTTTTTTGAATCAAAGAATCAAAGTTTTCAATATTACCAGCCAAATAATGAGATATCCCCGGTTCCTTTTTTATTCCAAATACACGATGAATCACAGGCCGTCTTAAGTCTGTATCCAGGAGAAGCGTCTTTTTACCCATGTTGGCAAAAGTAATGGAAAGATTAGATATTGTAGTGGTCTTACCTTCTCCAGGGCTGGGACTAGATACTAATATAGATTTAATCTTTTTATCTGCCTGGCTATATAGAATATTTGTCCTTAACGTCCTGTAAGATTCTGATATAGGAGATTTGGGATCTTCTCGAGTGATAAGACGCCTCTGAACATTCTTCGATCCTGAAGCGCTGTCTTTTTTACCTTTTTTAGATTTCTGATTCGATCCCATTCCTGTAACAACGGGTATCACTCCCAAAACTGATACACCAAACCGCTCTATCCATTCAATGGACTGAATGGTACGATCCAAATATTCTCTTAGAAATACGATTCCAACTCCAAAACCCATTCCCAAGATAAGACCCAAAAGCATGTTCCGACCTTTATCCGGACTAGATGCACGACCAGGGATATGAGCTCTATCAATAATTTGAATCTTACCTCCTTCTGAAGCAACGTTCACTCGAGCCTCTTCGAGCTTTTGTCTCATAAACATATAGGTTGTATTTAAAACGCTACGGTCTCTTTCAAGACGAGCAAATTCCATCTGCTTTTTGGGCAGCTTCTCAATCTGTAAATTATAATGGTTCATCAATTTTCTGTACTGATCTGCTTTTGCTTTGTATCCCGCGAGCGTCGCTTGCGATTTCAAAAGTTCTCCAATTAATGTTTGCCTATACTCTATGGGGTCTGCTACAGCTACTCCTCTTGAAATAAGACTCTGGATTTCTTGATCTAGTTGGCCTTTCAAGGTTGATATTCGTTTACGCGTTGATATTACTGCATCATGTTGCGATCCATACAATCCTTCATTACGTATTTGTTCCGCCTCACGCTGGCCAATTTCCTGTCGCAATGCAAATAACTTGGAATTAAGGGAATTTAATAACTGGTCAGCCAACTGCTTTTCCTCTTTCGAAAGCTTTTCTTGAAGATACAGAATATTTTCCTCGTTTATATTTATTTCTGCAGCAGTTTCATAAAATTTACTTTCTACATCAGTAGATTGCATCATAATTAGTTCTGCATTTCCAGTGAGATCAAATATTTTTTCTGCTTCCATAAAATCTTTCACCAATTCCTCAGCCACTGCCAATTCGTTTTCCTTTATTACTATTTGGCTCTCGAGAAAAGAAAGGAGATTATGGGTATGTTCTGCTCCCCATCTTGCATCAAGCTTTGCAAATTCTTCTGCCACCGTATTTGCAACAAGCGCTGCCTCTTCTGGAAAAGGAAGAGTAGATGATAATATTAGGATATCTGTTCCACGCTTACTTTTCACTTCAATACTTTTTTTAATTTTTATTACAAATCGTCTACAAAACTCTTCTGAATATTCTTTATCATATTTTTTTGGTTTATTTGATTCAGGATCATACATCCCAAATGTAATAATCTCATTTATAAATCTACGAGGACGCTGGCCACGAGGTAAAAATTTACGGGTCCCGAAAACAGAAAGATTATTTCTGTGCTTTGAGTTCCAAAGGGTTTTTATTGTATTCGTGGCAACCTGACGAGACTGGACAAGTTCGATTTGATTTGCAAGTTCTGACTGGCTCATCCTGCCACCAAAATCAAATATAGCCGATGCATCGGATTCAGATTTTATAAGCAGTGTCGAGGTAGCAGTGTAATCAGGTGAAACAGAATAATTATAATACACCGACAAAACGAGTAGAATCAAAGTAGAGATAATAATCGAAGTTCTTCCACGATTGATAATTAACCAGTAATCATGAATGGTCAGTTCTGGCTCTTGGCCCAATTGTCCATCATGATTGCCATGTAATTCAGATGAAGTATTCACCTATCTATTCCTATTATAATCTATTTGAAGATATATATTTAAAATGGAAAGAACTGTATTTAATGTACCAACCTGTGACATGATATAACTACTTGTGGTTTGGGGGATAATATAAGTGTCATTGGGCATGACTTTTACAAATTCACTTCTATCTCCCGTTTTAAGAAATTTCTCAAGGTTGATGGTATAGAAAGTTTTACCGTTGTCATCTTCTGTTTCCCTGAATAAACGTACATTTTTCAAATTTGCTCCAGATTTAGGACCACCAACTACAGAGAGCAGTGTAGCTAGATCAACACCGTCAAAAACCATATGACGACCTGGAGCATTTACGTGACCCCATACATTTATATTCATAAGGATGGTTCCACTTCTATCTGTGAAAAATCTTTCACTTGATACATTGTATTGTGGTTGACTTAAAGTACTTTCTTCTCCTTGAAACTGAGCTAATAGAGGTGTGATTACTAAAAGAGAAACAAATAACCTCTTACGAAGGCCAAGTATAAATAAAACCCTTTTTGTAAAATTATATTTTCCCATAGCTTTTAAAGTTAAGGTATTATTCATTAATAAAAAATTTTCTTCTTATTTTTTGAAATATTGTCTCAGGGTAAGAAATAGGTGTCTCTACATGAGTCTCTATGGGTTCCCCCAATAAAATCTTTTGAGGGTTGACCGTTACCATATTCACTGCCTTTGTACCCATAATCTGTTTTGCAATTTCTAAGGCCTCTGCAAGGAGAAAATTTCTGTGATTATCATCATGAGCATCCGAACCCATAATATGGCAGCATCCCTGCCGAATTAATTCTAGGACAGCTATTTTAGAAGAGGACCCCAACGATCCTGTAAGACTTCCGGCATCAATTTGAATGACACAACCTGAACGGATAAATCGGCGGACAATGGACAGATCTTTCTGGATTGGCTTGATTCTTTCTGGATGAGCAATAATTGGTGTTACTCCTGATAGTTTTAACTGGAAGAATGTTTCATTACAACCATTTGGGACCTGATCAAATGGAAACTCAATTAGCATATATTTGCCGTGACCAAAGGTGAGTAATGGATTATCCTTTAACTCCAGGAGATTTGGAAGATAAAATACTTCAGCACCAATGTGTAGTTTGATGGCAATCCCGCTTTTATCAAGTTTGCTCTGTAGTTGATTTACTTTATCTTTAACCAGGTTATATCCAATTTTCTTTCCATCCATTCTAGGACTCTGATAATGAACCGTATTTACTACGTCTGTGATTCCCTGATCCGCAGCATATTTTAACATAGCCAAAGAAATATCCAACGATTTAGATCCGTCGTCCAGATTTGGAATGATATGATTATGCAAATCAATCATAAAGTAAAATCGAAATCATAATTATGTAAACTTCTACAATTAGCATCTTTCTAAGTTACCATTTTTTAATTTGTAGATACCACATAAACTGTTCCCATCATCATCAAATTTCAGTCTTTGTCCTTTTTTACCCACCCAGCCAACAATTTTACCTGGGTTCCCAATAATTAGTGCATGAGCGGGAACATCTTTTGTGACTACTGCTCCTGCACCAATAAAACAGTATTCTCCAAGAGTAATTCCGCAAACTATAGTGGAATTTGCACCAATCGAAACTGATTTTTTTATGTGTGTTTTAAAGTAAAATCTACTTTCACCCTGAGGGAACTCTGATCGTGGTAATTTAATATTTGTAAAAACCATGGACGGCCCGCAGAATACATAATCTTCCAATTCTACTCCTTCATAAATAGACACATTATTCTGTATTTTACATTTATTCCCAATTATTACATTGTTTGCAACATTTACATTCTGTCCAAAAATACATTTCTCACCAATAACAGAACCGGATTGGATATGTGAAAAATGCCAAATCTTTGTCCCTTTACCAATTTTAACATTATCATCAACATAGCTGGACTCATGAACAAAATAGTCTTTATTGCCCATCTCTTCCTTCTAATAAACTTTCTGTGGCAGTCTCCAAAATTTTTATAACGTCTATTGCGCTTTTACCGTTTGCTTTTTCTATCTTTTCTCCATTCAAATGATCAACAAAATATTTTAGCTCACTGGCAAGTGGCATACTATCATCATATTCTATATCCCAAGTATTTCCACTTTTTGGAACGGGTTTCTCTTCTTCCCATTCTATACTTTTATCATAAAACATCAAAGGCTTCCCCTCTACAGAATCTTCGAACCTGACCATCCCTTTTGATCCTACCACGACAAAACGATGCTCTTTAAATGGGTGCAGCCAACTGACATATATATGTCCCATTAACTTACCCGGGTATTTCAGAGAAGTAATCGTTGTATCATGGATCCCATCCTGTAATATATCCATACCTCTTGAGTTAACTATTTCAGGAAAAGAATCAGTCATCCATTGAAAGAGAGCAATATCGTGAGGAGCAAAACTCCAGAAAACGTTTTCTTCTGTTCGAATGGTTCCAAGATTTAGGCGATTACTATATAGATATTGAAGATCACCCATAGTGCCGTCCTCAATTAGTTCTTTAATCTTTTGAAAAGCCGGATGAAACAACAGAACATGCCCCACCATCAAATTTACATTATGTTTATTTGATATCTCGTTCAGACAAATAGCATCATTGCTGTCCATAGTAATAGGTTTTTCTACTAAGACATGGTGACCACTTTCTAAGATTTGTTGAGCTATATCAAAATGAGTTTCTGCAGGGGTCGCAACAGTAAACCCGCTGAACCCATGAGTTAATGCCATTTCTAATTTAGAGAAGTATTGAATATCCTGATAAGTTGATCTCAAAGAATTTAGAACCTCAGGATTTGACTCAACAACACCCCCCAATGATCCCATTTCTGAAAGAGTACGAATATGATTCATTCCCCATTTTCCAGCTCCAACAACACATACCTCGGAAAAATCAGTCACCTAATTCAGCCATTGCCTTAAATAATCATAATATTCGCTGCCGCCTTTCGTTTCTAAGTAATCGATTAACTGTTGTGAACTAATCCATTTCTTTATACAAGCTATTTCTTCAAGACAGGATACCTTCATCCCCTGTCTCTTCTCAAGCGCATGAATAAATTGTGATGCCTCAGTCATTGCTTCAAATGTACCTGTATCTAACCATGCGTATCCCCTTCCCATAAGTTCAATATTCAATCTGTTTATTTCAAGAAATGCCTGATTTACTGATGTGATTTCAAGTTCACCTCTAGAGGAGGGTTTAATTTTTTTTGCAATATCGATTACATCATTTGAGTAATAATAAAGGCCAACTACAGCAAAACTTGATTTCGGAAATTCCGGTTTTTCCTCTATCCCCACAACACGACCATTTCCATCAAACTCTGCAACACCATACCGCTCAGGGTCTTTGACCTTATAACCAAAAATAACTGCTGAATTAGATGACTCTACTTTTTTTCTGGCATTAATTAATCTTTCTGGAAGCCCAGCACCATAAAACACATTATCTCCCAACACCAGACATACGTTTTCATCACCGATAAATTCCTCCCCTAAAAGGAAAGCCTGCGCAAGACCCTTCGGTGCTTCCTGTACACAATATGAAAATGTCACTCCAAATTGGGATCCACTACCTAACAGTTCACGGTATAAAATTAAATCCTGAGGTGTACTTATAATGAGAATATCTCGAATATCAGAAAGCATTAACATAGAAATAGGATAATACACCATAGGTTTATCATAAATAGGTAGTAATTGTTTGGAAACAGATTGAGTGACTGGATGCAATCTTGTTCCGTATCCCCCTGCTAATACTATTCCTTTCATGATAGCTTTTTCATTTATTGTAAATTAACAATTTTAAACTTCATATTATTACCTTTTTTTTATAGCTCCGCCTCGTCAGTCCCAAAAAAACTGACAAGGCGGCTAGTTCAGATAAAGATTACCCAGTCTTAAAAATAAAACAGCAGAATTAAATTAATTATGCGTGGAGTTATAGATATAACTCTTGAATAAAAGATGAAAATCTAAATTGAATGATTTAACCAATCTAATTATTAAAATTAATATTTTAGCCTTTCTAATCATTGTCAAACCTATATCAATTCTGATTTGTTCCATTTTTTAAAATATCTAAAAATAGATCTTCCATTTCACTACTAGAATTCTTCCAATCTAAAATTACATGAGGATTTATCTGCCTATATACTCTGAAAATTTCATCTGCAAATACATGACTTACCAATTCCACTCCTTTAAAATCAAAACACACTTCTTTAAATTTATCAAGATTTTTTGTGATCCGTCCTGCTTGTGACCGGGAAAACAAATTTTCTGATTCAAGTTTTGCCAATATAACAGGGATACATGTTTTATCGAATATTATTCCTCCATTTGAGGAGTAATCTTGCATAACCTGACGCAGAGTCCTATTCGAAAAATTACTAATCTCTAAGAAAACTGAAGTTCCTCTATTCTTTTTCACTGGTAAAATTGACCATTCATTAATATTAAAATCATGTTTCCAGACTAAACCTGAGGAATTCAATATAAATGAATCAAATAATCTTGAGATAAAATATAAACCATCTCCAGTGTGATGGACAGGGTCAGTCGTTAATTTCCCTTTGGATAATTCTAAAATTGCATGTCTTTTGTTTTCCAAAGAAAAATGTTCAGTTAGCTTGGAAAATATTCCTACTCCATTATCATCAATTTTTAAGGAAATAGACCCTTCATTTTTCAAAATTTTAATTCTACACGTTTTTCCTTCAGAATGAGAAATTACATTGTTCATCACTTCTGAAAATCCATATTCAATTATTTCTTTAACTCCTTCATCAATATTGTCTAGATATGGTGCTAGTTTCTCATGAAATATCTGGTCCTCCTGCAGAGATCTAGAAATTTGAAAAGAGAAGGATGTGTCAACCAAAGAGTTAAGTGTATAGGATCGGTCTTTTGTCTTTCCGGTTGCAGTAACCTTTCCTTGGGTAATGAGAACATACATATGCCGCAGAGCAGCTTGGCGTGACAAACCAAACTTACGGATAACCATTTTAATGATATCCTTTTGATGGTCGGATAAATTATTGATGATATATCTTCTAACTGGAGATGAAGCCACAAATATGTACCATGTTATATTATCATAATATACATATATTTTTATTAATATAATATATTATTATTATCAATATATTATTTAATTATTATTAATGTATTTCGTGTTTTTAATCACATTTATTTTTGATAATTCTTGTGTAAATTTGAGCTATTGGTTCACAAAATGAAAAACAGTAGGAATATCATATTTGGATTTGGATTTATTGCAATCCTATTTTCTCAAACTCATTTCAGTTTTACAGAAAATACAGGTAATTATGAACCATTTTTTATCGGAAGATTAACTTTAAGAGGAGGTCCTCTTGAATCTAACGATGAAATTGGTGTGTTTGACAATGAACTCTGTGTAGGTGCAATTGAATACACAGGAGAGATGTGGGCTCAAATGCTTGCGTGGAAAGATGATGAATGGACAGATGAGCAGGATGGGTTTATTTCCGGAAATATTATTTCATTTCGATTATGGGATGCAAGCTTAGAAGAAGAAATTCATGTTGAAAAAATAGAATTTTTAAACGGAGATACCTTTGACACCTCGGGAGTTTTTAATGAGAGTGCATGGGCACGGGTACATCTATCTGCATTATTACCACAAAATTTTGTTTTTACGGAAACTATCCAATATCAATTAATTCAGCTGGATGAAGTTTCTCTTAGAAATCAATCTCTCTCAGCCGAATCAGAAATTGGTATACTTGGAAATGGTCTCATAGTGGGAGCTGGGATTTATTCAGGAGAATCCTTTCAAAAATTGTTTGTTTGGGCAGATGATACTGTGTCATCAAATCAAGATGGATTTTTAAATGGAGATACTCTTTCATTTAAATACTTTGATGAAATAGGAGATAGCTTAATAGGCCCCCTTACAGTAGAATACTCTGAAAACCCTGATTGGAATTCAACTGGTTTTCTATATATTGAAACTATATCAGGCGTACAACTCAGTACAAACCCGCAAATTTTTATTGAGCCTCAAGTGACAATTGAAGATATAGATTTTAATCCCATTAATCTTTCACAAGGTGTGTTAGATCCAGATGAAAATCCAAATCAAATATTGTGGTCATTCTTTGGCAATGAAGAACTTGAAATCAATATGGAAAATTTCATATTGACAGTTGGAATTTCTGAGCCAAATTGGTTTGGGACTGAAAATATTCAACTCATAGCAGCTGATAGCCATGGCGGAGCCGATAGTTTAATGGTACTTTTTACGGTTTTACCTGTAAATGACCAACCATTTGTAGAAAATATTAATATAGGAATCTTTGAAGATAGTGAGTCAGTCATTCCATTGAGTGGTTTAGATGTGGATGGTGATGAAATAACTATCTCAATCCTTTCAGAACCGGGTTTTGGAACATTTGATCCCGAAACAGAAATATACTCTCCAAATGAAAATTACCATGGAACAGATATGTTTTTTTATAATGCCTTCGATGGTGAACTTTATTCAAATGATGGCATGGTAGAAATTATTATCACATCAGTGAATGATATTCCATTTGTAGATGCTGGTGAGGACATAACCATAAATGAAAATGTTATAACTCAACTCAATGGTACAGGTTGGGATGTGGAGGGTCCTGTATCTTTTCAGTGGAGCAGTGATAGTTTAATCCAGTTTCAAAATCCAAATGCTTCTCAGACAGAGGTCATAGCACCAAATCTTAACATCAGTACTGACTTCACTCTCACTTTATCTGTAACAGATTCCGATGGTATAGAAGTTTCCGATTCACTCATTTTGACCGTAAGTGATCTTGGTGATATAGATGAAATCAATTTAGTTCCTAGCTGGAACCTTATATCCTTTGATGTGACCATGGAAAACTCTGAACCAGAATCTATATTTTCCGAAATTATTGGTACAGACAACTTAGTTTATATAACTGGCTACGATAGTATCTCATTCTATTTTGATCCTTTTGGTCCTTCGTTTTTTAATACCCTAAACTCTATTGATACTGGATTTGGATACTGGGTGAAGGTTATTGAAGAGGATGAAGTGCTTCAAAGTGGGTTACCAACTCCTGATAATTATAATATAAATCTGAGTTCAGGATGGAACTTAGTGGGATATTGGCTTGACAATCCAATCGCTCCAGAAAATGCATTTTCTCAATTAATCTCTAGTGAGAATTTAATTTATGTAACTGGTTTTGGTTCTGGAGGTGCAGTATTTTTTGAACCGGGAGGGATTTTTAACACTCTTGAAATCTTAGAAAACGGCTATGGATATTGGGTAAAGCTGTTGAATAATGTTGAAAATTTTCAATATCCAATTCCATCAGGATTTTCGCTAAAATCTTCTCAAACCAAACCTAACCTGGAAATTGTTAAAACAAATATTTTCATGTTTATTAATGGTACTATCTCTCTTCCTAAAAGTGAATGCAATGAACAAGGAACCGTAAGTATATTTACTAAAACAGGTTTATTGGTCGGAGAGATAAAAGTGTCAAAGTCATGTGACCTTCAAACTGCACCGGTGTACGGAGATGACCCAACAACAAACATGATTGATGGAGCTCTACCAAATCAAAAATTACAGTTCATGTATAATAATCAAATTGCAACATCACAGGATATTGAATTCAATGGAACTATGGATTTGAAGAGGGTTCATCTTTTGTATGAACCAAATGCATATAAAGTGTTCTATGCACAATCATATCCCAATCCATTTAACTCTAATACTACCATTCAATTCAATTTTGGACATTATAACAATAATTTTTATTTTATATCAATTTATGATTTAAATGGATTCTTAATCAGAAGTTTTTCAATCAAAGATAAAGTAAGTGGAGATTCTTCTGTAGTCTGGAATGGCTTGGACAGATCTGGAAAGTCCGTGCCTTCTGGTGTTTATTTCTGCAGAATACAAAAAGAAACTGACATGAAAACATTGAAACTTGTTTTGCTTAATTAAATCCAAGCGGATTATTTTTCAATGTTCTTTGCAACCATAAGACTGCAACCATTGTAGCAACCACAGTTGATATCATCATTGCATACCATACATATTCAACAGGTTTGTCCAATACGATAGTAAATATAATTGCTAAGGGTGCAGAAACAACCAAAATCCGTATACTGGTTATGATTAAAAGAGGAAGTCCCTTTCCCATCCCCTGTAAAATCCGTCCAATAGTCATTCCCACTGCAACCAATGGATAAATAAGGCTGATACACTGTAAATAATAAACTGCAACTTCCTGTATGATAGGATCACTTGAAAAAGATTGAACAATCCAAGGAGCAAATGTGATGAGCATCGCTGAGCCGATTAGGGTTATCAATACCGATCTTGAAATGCCATATTTAATGATTAACTTCATTTTAGTCCATTCCTCTGCTCCATAAAACATTCCAACTATAGTGGTTAGCGATGCAGCTATAGACATAATGGGAAGAAAAACAACCATATCGATCCGTCCGCCAATTTGATATGCTGCTACTGCCTCCACTGAAAAACCGGTTAATATCTTATTAAAGACCAACTGACCAAATGACATAATGATCATTGATATGGATGCAGGTAAACCCACTTTAATAATTTCAGAAACAATCGAATTAGAATAGGAGAAATCTTTCATCTTGAACTTTATATATGAATGTTCTTTCACTACAAGCATGTACACAAAAATCAGAAATACAACAATTTGACAAATCATTGTAGCTATTGCTGCACCCTTGACTCCAAAATCAAGTGCAAAAATAAAGATGGGGTCTAGTATAATATTTAGCACAGTTCCCAAGGCTGTAATAACCATTGGCAGTTTCATATCTCCTTCTCCTGATAAAATAGATCGGAAAAATCCAGAAAACACCATACATGGTAAACCGTAACAAACATACCTGAGATAATCCCAGCTTAAGAGCAAAATTGAATCTCTTGCTCCTAAAAAAAAGAGAATTGATTTTCCATAATTCAAACCTACCACCGTTAAAATGATACTGATTATCGCTGCCATTGCGATGGCATGTTCTGCGCTATTATCGGCATTCACTTTATCATTTGCACCTATAAAACGAGCTATTGATGCAGTTACTCCTGATCCTAAACCAAAAGTTAAACCCATAACAAAAAAGAAAAGTGGCATGTTGTATGCCACAGCAGCAATTGATTCTCCACCTAACCTGCCGATAAAAAGCATGTCCACAATGGTATATAAGGTGTGAACACCCATTCCCGCCATAATAGGGATAGCTAAAGTCCAGAGTCCTCTTTCAGGGTTTTGGAGAAAAATATTTAAGCGAGATTTGTTTTTATCGCTATCGGTCATTTAAATATTGATTGAGATATCAATCTATCCTTAACCAATACTTTCAAATGGCCAGAGAATTGGTATTACAAATGATGCGATCAACCAAAATGTAATTGAAAGCGGAAGTCCTACCCTAACATAATCAGAGAACTTATATCCTCCAGGACCGTATACCATGAGATTCGTTTGATATCCAATGGGAGTTATAAAAGAAGCAGAAGCCGCATAGCAGACTGCAAAAATAAAAGGTCTTGGGTCTAGACTCAGCTGCGCCGCAGCTGAAATTGCTACCGGAGTCATGATGACAGCAGTTGCCGCATTTGAAGATAACTCTGTCATCGCCATAGTGACTAAATATACAAGAGATAACATTAAAAATGGACTTAATGATGGATTATCGATATAATTAACTATTGAAAACAAACCGTTTCCTATCCATGACGCTGTACCACTGGCTTGAATTACAAATCCGATAGGGATAAGAGCTGCTATAAGGGTTATAACCTGCCAGTTTATAGATTGATATACCTCATTAGCTGTAAGGACCTTAAAAACCATTAAAATAACTAAACCAATAATTGCCCCTTTTAAAATAGGAATCAACCCCGTTGCTGCTAATACAACAATTAAAAAAATTATAAAAGTACTCATCCACCAAAATCTATGTTTTTTCAGAGTTGCATCAATCTCTCCAATAACTATGAGATGACCTGATTTAGATAGCTCTTTCAATTTATCTTTGGAGCCATAAACCAGTAGTGTGTCAAATGCTCTCAAAATAATATGCGCAATTTTCCGTCGCAGTATAGCACCTTCTCTTCTGACAGCAAGGATAAAACTTCCAAAACGACGGCGGAAATTGCTCTCCATCAAACTCTTACCAATTAACTCTGATTGATTAGTCAAAATGCATTCCACAAGGATATTATCATCATGTACCAATTCCGATTGAGTTAATTTTTCATCTGTCAACATTTTTACCTTTTCAACTTCTTTCATCCTCAAAAAACTTTCCAAAGAACCCCTGACAAACAGAATATCATTTTCTTTTAGCACTGTATTTCGAATGTCTCTGGAAATCAGTTCACCTCCTCGAAGGATATCAAGTACCGTTATATCATAATTTCGATTAACCGACCTTTCCTGACAGGTCTTTTCAATTAGAGGGGATCCGGATGAAATTTTTAATTCCGTTAAGTATCCGCCCATGTGGTAGCTTTGAGTCAGACTTGTTGTAACAGTTCTAGAGGGGATTAAAAGTGGACCAACAAATAAAATATAAATAATTCCAATTATAAGTATAATAATACCGAACTTTGCGAACTCAAATATTCCAAGTGGTGGACCAGATATTGTTTCAATATAAATTGAATTCACCAGCAGATTTGTTGATGTTCCTACCAAAGTTAAGGTACCACCTAAAATTGCAACATAACTCAAAGGAATAAGTAATTTTGATGGGCTCAAATGATATCTGCGCGCCAGCCGTATTGTAACCGGAATGAAAACAGCGACAATAGCAGTATTATTGATAAAAGCAGAGGCAATAGCTACTGAAAAAAGAAATACCGCTAAACCAAATGTTTTTGATGAATCTGATATCTCATTTAGTTTGACAACTAAGAACTCAAGTATTCCTGATTTTTGAAGAGCATAACTTAGCGCAAACAAGATAGCAATGGTTACCACTGCTGGATTGGAAAACCCCTTAACTGCTTCAGCTGGCTCCAGATATCCCAATATTAAAAATATAGCCAAGGTGATCAAAGCAGTCACATCCAAAGGAAAAGTTTCAGTCATAAACAACACAAACATGAAGAGAAGTATCCCAAGTACAATAGCAATTTCTAATGTCATTTTCTATTAAGTAAAATTATATTTATATCTATTGAAAACGTAGACTGTGATAAGGACATAAAATTAAATACTCTATGCAGCAAAAAGATCTGCTACTATGAGAACATCTGTAATTGGATTTTAAAGTTTTAGTGCGTTATTATCATTGAGGTGAAAAATGAGATTTAGATCGAGAACCTCTCTCCAAAGAATCCAACAATGTATTAATAACTGAATCAGATTTTATTCCATTTAGTAAAGTTATAACAAAAATTCCGTATTCCTCATCCGGCAGGGCGGTCTCAAATTCATCAAAAATATCTGTCTCATCTAAAAAAGAGTCCACATCACCTCCATTTTTAAGGTAAGAGTCAATGGAATCCTGAATCTCAAAGATATAAGATCTTAGTTCTTTCCGGTTTAAGTCATGAAGAGGACGTTTTTTCATGATAAAAGAGCGTTGTGGTCCACTTCATCAATCTGAGTTTCCTTTACATGATCTTCAGCGTATTTTTTATACACACCTTCTTTGACAAAAATCTCAAATAATTCTTTATCAATGTGGTAGTCCTTTTTCATAAATCCCATAATCCTCATTGCCATGGAAAGTTTCTTACCATCTTTGTAGGGTCTATCAGCAGCAGTAAGTGCCTCATAAATATCAGCGATTGCCATCATTTTAGCCTGTACAGACATTTGATCATCTTTTAATCCTTTGGGGTATCCTGTTCCGTCTAGCTTCTCATGATGACCTCCTGCAAACTCAGGAACATTTTTCAGGTGTTTTGGATAAGGTAGCTGTTCAAGCATATCAAGAGTGATGACAATGTGGTCATTGATAATCTCTCTTTCCTCCGGCAGCAAGGTCCCCTTTGGTATGTTCAAATTACTAACTTCGTTTTCAGTCAGAAAAGGAGCTTTCTCTCCCAACTGTTTAAAATCATAATTGGCAATTTCTATAACCCGATCCTGTAGTTCTTTTGCCATGAACTCACCACCAACATTACATTTTTCAATAAACTCTTCATCCTTATTTAATTGTTCCAATTTCTCAGCAAGTTCTTTTTCAAGGGTTGGAATTTCTCCATTGGCCGAGCCGTTAAGATCTAATTTTTTCTTTAAAAAATCAATCTCAGCATCCCTGCGGAGGATTTCAAATCGGGTTTTAACTGTATCAATTCGGTCTGTGATAGTTTCAAGTTTTGTACCTTTGTCAACTACGTGAGGAGGCGTCGCAACTTTACCACAATCATGCAGCCATCCTGCAATATAAAGTTCGTATCGCTCGTCATCTGTCATTTTAAAATCTTTATACTTACCATAGTCAACTTTTTCAACCGCATCCGCAAGCATCATGGTAATGAGAGGGACCCTCTCACAGTGACCGCCTGTGTACGGAGATTTTTTATCAATAGCTGTCGCAATCAATTTGATAAATGATTCAAAAAGAGTCTTTAGTTCTTCAACAAGCCGTTTGTTTGTCAGTGCAACAGCTCCCTGAGATGCTATTGATTCAACCTGTTCCTGAACTTCTGCTGTAAATGGTATAACTTCACCTGTATCTTTATCAGTGGCGTTGATCAGCTGCATAACCCCAATGATCTCATTTTCATGATTTTTCAATGGCATAGTTAAAAAAGACTTTGACCTATAGCCCGAACTTTTGTCATAAGCTTTCGCTCCAGAAAAATCATAGCCCTTTTCTTCATAAGCATCTTCAATATTGATTGTCTCTCCTGTTATAGCAGCATATGCAGAAACATTACTTAAGTTTGGTTCACCATCATCAAAGTATTTTGGGACTGCGGGAAAAGGAATTTTAACTCCAGAGGTTCCACCCATTACAGTATTCATTGAATCATTCCTCATAATCTCAAATTTCAGATTACCTTTTTCATCAACCATATATAGAGTTCTTCCATCAGCATTAGTTATATTTTTTGCTTCCTCTAAAATCAGCTCAAATAATTTATTCGTATCCCTCTCTGTCGAAAGAGCTATACCGATTTCATTTAAACGTTTAATTCGCTCTTCAAGAAATTTACATTTATCTTCAATGTTCATAATTTTTCCTTAACTGTAATTTAATTTATATAAAATACTTATCTCTGAATGTAACTATATTTTAGTTTCATAGAAAGTAATGAAACCTACCACCCTATCCTAAATATAACTTGTATCCTTTCAACCTGATAAAATATAAATGGCAACAATACTCATGACCAATGAGAGTTAAACAAAGTAAACCAATATGCTCTTGGTTATTGATTATTTCTTTTTTTATAGGTAGATCTTTTGGATGCTTTGTAAATGAACCAGTCCTCATTTGTTATTCTGTGATAATAGTCAGATTCCTCAATTAATATATTTGCAGTGTTTTCTTTTACAGCAGCTATTTCAACTCTTACTCCCTCTGATCTAAGGTGTGTCACCAGCTCAACAAAGTCTGAGTCACCTGACATAATAATTATTGTATCTACTTTCGAGGCCAATTGAGTCGCTTTGATTGAGAGTGGAATATCCGCTGATTTATGACAGGGGATTACCGACCCATAAAAGTTCTCGTGAAGCCGTTCAGCAAATTTTTTTGAAATTGATTTTCCTTCGCGGAAGTAGATTAGCCTGTTCAGCCCTCTGCCATTTAAAAGCTTAGGAATTAATTCATCGAAGTTTATCATTGCTTTTGTTGATTTTGACATATCATGAATGCTTCGCTCAATATTATTCCCATCACAGAGTATCGCAACTGACTGATTAATTAGGATATTAGTCATTTCTAATGTCCCTCTGTAGCATCTTAAAGATAACAAGTTTGATTATCATTATTTATTTTACTCCTTTCTCAATTTTTTAGTAAGAATTTTTAATTTAGGGAATATTATTATGAGATTATTATTGCTACTAAAACCGTTGTTTTTTTGAAAAGGATTTTTTTCTGTCACCACTGTCCCTTCTCTCTCTAGACCTTTCCGTATACCCATCAGGTTTTGGAAGGAGATCTTTTCTGCTAAACCCAAGCTTTCCCTGGTCGTCAATTTTTATCAATTTAATTTTCATTTTATCTCCCGGCTTGCACACATCTTCTACTTTTTCAACCCTCCCCCATTCCATCTCAGAGATATGAACTAAACCCTCACAGCCGGGAGCGTATTCCACAAATGCACCAAAATCCATAAGTTTAGTGACAACACCATCAAATATCTGACCGATTTTGGGATTTCTAGAATGAGAGCCCATTATATCCTTTCTCTTGGATATCAGCTCTTCCTCGGTAATAAAACCTTCATTTTTTAGCTTAGAATATTTTCGGATTTCCTTTGCAGAATCGGTTGTTGATACCACAATTTGACCCTTCTTTTTTTTGACAGGATCAGTTTGTTTCCGCATTAGGATATACCCTTTACCCTCATCCTCACAGTTAGATGAACAGTAGTGTAGATTTTTTGATGAGGTTAGTAGGTCAGAGGTACTTTTTTTGAATATTTTTCCACAATTAACGCACCTTGGTCTTGAAATATTGTAAATCATTTATTTTTTCTTCTAATACTGATTATAACCTAAAGATCTCCTCAATTTACCTCATCGACGCCTGGGTACAAAGAGCTAAAAATAATCACAAGATAGAATCGAAATATAACTATTATTGAAGTAGAGTATTTAGTGATAAACAGAATCGTTTAATACTGAAGAAGTATTTATAGGATACATATTGAAAAATTGACTGTCAAAATATTCAATTCTATTTGGGATAGCCTTCAAAATTGTTTCTTTTAGATCTTCTGATATACTATTTGAACGATATCTAACAGCTAGCCACGGTAAAAAACTTTCTGCTAAATCTTCACGCTTGGGATAGTCTTTGGCATAACTAGAAATGAAGTTGCAGTCAGAATTTTGGGCTGTAATCCATCCATTTGAATTTGCGTGACCACTCTCAAGAGATGTATGTGTGGCTTCGTGGACAAGTGTTTCTTCCAAAATTCCTTCGCTAAAATATTCTGACGCCTGACCTGTATGAATGAGTATATTATTATTTCCACCACCAAATGGATTAATCCCCATATGAATCCAAACAGTTTCTAGATCCTTGCGAAGTACGGTTGGCAGACGACCAATTTCTTCTCCGTACTTCAATGCCTCAGCTAAGGCACCATCAGGGCTTCCAAATTCCGGATTAACCTGAATTTCACATACTAGCCCATCATTAAAACTTGCATCAAATAGGTATGCGTTTAGAGTAACCCAGCCATCGACCCTTCTATCAAACATTTCTCTCTGTCCAGCCCCAGAATATATTGCACCCTCAAAAGTCGATGAATCCGTAGACGTAATAATATTCTTGTCAATAAAGATAGTACCACTAAAGGGAGGATTAGATTTACACCCAGTCTCGCTCTCACAGGCTACTAGCAGAGCTAATGATATCAGCAAAAATATCTGCATACTGTAATTTTATCCTACGACCTCTTGAGCATAAATAAAGTTGATTGTTTTAATTTTCAATCAATAATGATTGTAAAATTTCCCCATTTTTATTTTTTAAAAGGACTGACATTATGTTCTTAACATTATCGATTATTATAACTCCATAATTTTCTTCAACAAAGGTGCTCCCTAGCCTCAAAGGACCAGGCTCTTCTTTGTTTGGAAATGAGGCATTTAAACTGCTTGATGTCATCTCTGAAATCATTTTACCGTTGTCTGTTCGCAGTTGATATAGTCCTCCTCTGTGTCGGTCTCCAGAAATAAATAATATGTGCTCTGAAGATGACTGATTCAAAAGATCTATCATACGTTTCCTCTCATATGGAAAGTTATTCCAAGCCTCCCAGCCATGCCCCAAAGCAAGAAACTGAATGGAAGAAACAATTATCCTGTAGTCAACTGATTTTCTCATTTTTTCTTCCAACCAATCCCATTGAGTTGTTCCAAGAACTGTCAAGGCATTATCCTCATGCGGGAGATAACGTTCTTTTCCTATAGCGCCAATTTCATCGGTTGGAAGAAGTGGATCTCTAAATGTCCTTGTATCCAAAAACAGTAGCTGGAGTGCCTTGTCTCCTATATCAACTAATAGCTCATGATATATCCCTGGCCTTGTCCACCGAATATCATCTTTAGAAATGTTCCAAAACTCAAGAAACAATTCCTTAGAACTTTGCTTATATGGATAGTCCCTTCCACCATCATTACGACCATAGTCATGGTCATCCCAGATAGCTACGATTGGAAATTCTAAATTTAAAAAGTTAAAATTATCCATTTGTCTTTTATATGCCATTCTTAATTCATAGAGATCTTCTCTTTCAGTATCCCCATATACATTATCACCAATCATAAAAAAAAGATCAAGGCTATCGTTTTTAATCGAACTAAAAATGGGCATGGGTCTATCCTGTTTCAAACACGACCCAAACCCAATTTTTATTTTTTCCAAATCATAAACCTTATCAATAGAAAAATGTGAAAAGTTTTTGATCTTGTTTATTTGTGGTAACATATTGATTGAACTACATGAAAACTGAACCAGCAAAAAAACTAAAAACAATGGGTTTAGGAGAAATGTAATCTGTTTTTTCATTTCTTCAAATTACCCCATCCACAACTCGCTACAAAGAAATATAATTTTTGGACACTTCAAAAAGATGAGAATCACTAAAATATTAAAAACTCCTGTTTATAGAGGTAACCCACATATTATTATATGGTAAACACTGTATTTTTAACGTTGTAATATTTTATTATAATTACATTTGTTTTATGACGGCAAAAATAATAAATTAACAACGTTGTAAATTAAGCAATAAGTTTTAAAAGCAATATAGCATGGAGCAGAAAAAAAATATATTAATCGATAGCCCTTCCGTATTAAAAAACTATAATCATCCAATTGGAAGAAAAATCATTGAAAGGTTAACAGAAGAACCGCTGTCTGCAAATAAACTTTCAGAGCTAATTGGTTTTCCACGGGATAATATATATTACCATATAAAAAAACTTGTAAAGAATGGTCTATTAATTGTTTCTGAAACTGAGATCATTAATGGAATAACAAAGAAAAAATATATGTCCTCTGCAAAAACTTTTGAAATATCCGACTCTATCCTCCCCAGCACCTTACCACAAAAAAAAGGAAAACAAACAAAAAAATCTAAACTTACTTCTTCACCCGAAGTATCTAGTGAACATATAAAAGAAAAAAATATAAAAGAGTCCCCTATATCTGTAGGTCCTGAAAAACCAGCTAATCAAACCAAAATTAAACCTGAAGGACCCTCACAGGATGAATCTAATCAAACATCGCTAAGAGACCTGTTGGCAAGCTCTCTCGAAAATCAAAAATCAAAAGTAATTGAAGAAAAAGCTTCGGAATCAGAGAAAACGGAAGATGAGCCTCATAAAAATAAAGAGGATACCCTTATTTCCTTAAAGGGAAATCAATATATTTTATCAATTATTGATTCAGAAAATATTAGCACTACCCTCTCTGAAGACCTAAAAGAAATAATAAAAATATGTGATAAAAATCTTGAGAAACTTTATAATAACTATGAAATTGAACTACAGAAACAATCGCAGATTGGAAAACGCACAAATGACGCTATTTCTCTTCTTAAAGATAGTATTGAATTTGCTCAATCACTTTTGGGAAAAACTCCTAAGGACACAGGGACTAATAACAGACAGTCAAAATCAAATATAAACCATGTAAATGAGGACCTGTTTAATGATATAGTATATTTTAATAAAAAAAATATAATTCTAGTAGAAAAATTGATAGACCTGTTTGCTGAGGAGAGCATAAACCCTAAAAAAACATTTAAAAAAGATATTGAGATAGAGATCAGAACCTTTTCCCATAGTCTCCTTGGGCTATCCGAGATGCTCGTAGAGAACATGCTTGTATTTTTAATACAGAATGTAATACATGGCGATGGAGAATTACTTAGTCTTGAGGAAAAAGGAACAATTCGCGATAGCCTCATGGAAGATCTCATTGAACAAAGAACAAGTTTACTCAAGATGCCAGCTCTGACCCCTGAGATAAATCTAAAGTCTACCAGCAGTGATGAGATAAACGAGTCACCTGAAAGGAAAGAAAATAAACGATGGCTGGAAAATTCACTTTTATATCTCTTTCGTCTATTAAATGGTTATTCTGAGATACTTACTTTTGTAAAACAAGGAGATAGAATCAACTTTCTTCAGGCCTCGGTAAAGCTTGATGGGTTTAAGGTAATCCGTGTCGAAACATTTCGAATCCCAATGAGGATCGGTCACACTCAAATTGAATCATTGAACGCTCTAATTCTGCACGTGTATAAACGATATATACCACCCAATAAATGGAAAAAGTATTATCTCTCCTATTTTACAACTGATTATCCCATTGCTTTAGAATTTATGAGTGTACCAAACATGAAAAAAAGTGAGACAGCGGAGTATATCAAAAATACAATTGCCAATAATTTTTCAATAGACTCCAATAAATTAAGCACTGACTGGATTCTTCAGGATGGAAGGAACGGTATTGATCGTACCGCTGTCTGCACATTTACAGATAGGGACAAGATCATCAGTGACTATCAAGCCTGTATTGATAACGGCATACAACCAAGATTCATTACCTCTGTGTCAAAGCTTCAGTATGATATCTACCGATACCTCTATGTTGCAGACTCTTCAAAAAACGCGCTTTTGATTTATTTTGACCGGACAACCACCTGGATCACATTGATCAACAATAGAAAGATGGTAGACTCTCGCCAGTGCTGGGTAGGTATGAATGATTTTGTTGATGCACTCAGCGGAGTAAAACTAGAGGGGAAAACATTAAACGACAGGGAGGCAGAAGAATGGTTAATTAGAAACGGTGTTTTGCAAAATAATAGCACCTCAAATACAAACACCGATATTATTCTTTTATCCGTTTTTCAAAAGTTTATTTCAGATATCCAGAAAACACTTAGGCATTTCAGCAGAAAAGGGAAAAAAGATTTTGATATAGTGTATCTGGACGGACCTGGAGCTGAAATATCAAATATTATATCTCTTACTTCTCAACACATAGGCAAAAAAACAGTCCACATGAATATTGATTTAAAAAAGAATATTTCTGAGACAGATGGCTTAAAATTAAATGAAAATGATGATTACTCTGAAAATATAGGACTCTTGCTTGATCCTCGTGATAGGCTGAACCTAATTCCGGAACAGGCAAGAACAAATATAAACTTTCTTTTGCCCACCCGGCTCACTCAAATCATAGGATTATTGTGTACAGTGTTTTTTCTTTTTTTTGTATTTAGTGGATATTTAAAACATCAGGACCTTAAAACAGTTCTCCCAAAAAAAATTACAGAGATACAGATTGCCAAATCTAACCAGGAGCTTTACTATAAATATCTTCAGGATATTACCGTGATTAAAGGCTTTGACAGGGTTAAGGAAAATGACAGATATGTTTCACAAAATTTTACTAGTGTCTTGAAATATTTAAGTGAAACACTACCGGAGATTATTAAACTCAATCTTCTTGAGTATAACGGAGAGAACCCACAAAATCTTCTTCTTTCTTTTACCGGAAAAATTGATGCCGCCGACTATGAAAGTGATGTGATCCTACGTGATCTAAAATATCGATTAGAAAAGAGTGATCTTTTCAAAACAGTAGATATTACCTCAAAGAGACCGGGCCCTAATAAAAACCTAATATTTCAAATGAGTACCAAGCTGTGATATTAACAGACTACAAAACCCAATTACGAAATCAGCTTATCATTTTTATTTTTATTGTGGCAGGACTCGGCTGGTTAGTAATTACTCTAAACAAAAAAAATAAAAGTATACAATCTGAGCTCGATGATATTGCAACCCAATTTGCAGCTATAACTACCACAACTAGCGATTTCAATGATATGAAAAAAAGATATGAGGAGAAAATTGAAGAATTCAAGTCGCGCACCTCAACCTTTAAAACTGAGCATGAATATCTGAATTTTATTCGGAGCATTGCCGAAATGGCTCAGAAATACAATGTGGTTCTCTCCAAGCTGGAACCTTTTCTCGATGATGAGATGCCGGACATTAAAAAACATCAGACCTTCAACCGCCACAAAATGGAGAGATTCAAGACAAACTTCAATCTAAATGGTCGGTTTAAAGATATAGGTAGATTTCTTGAATCTCTTGACAGAGTTAAGGAGGGGATTCACATCAACACATGTAACATTAGAAAAACAAATGCTGAATCACAAGAGATTACAGCAAAGGTAATGGTCTCAACCTACAGGGTGATTGGGCCGTGAACAGACAAAAAATATTGCTCATTATCCTTGGAATACTTTTGGTCTATCTACTGCTGGATTATACCATCCTCCAAAAAGCCAGGACCATTGAAACTCAGAGAAAGGCACAGATCGCTGAGAACCCAGCAGCAAAGAGAATAGCAAAGATTCAATCTATTAATACCATTGTCCCGAACCTTGAGACTGGAAATAAAACCAATAATAAATACAATTGGGGTAAAGATATTTTTTCTAAAAAGGAGGATAAGTCTGTCTCTCCCACAGCAAGTGGTTTCTTTAATCTATCAGGAATTTCTGCCACTCGATTTGGAAACACAGCCATAATAAACGACGAAATATATGGAGAGGGAGACAGTGTAAAGGGGTATGATATAAAGACAATTCACAGAGACCGGGTTATTCTCTATAAGGGAGGCAAAACCATAACATTAACATTGGACGAATAAATATGAATAAACTTACAATACCACTCATTTTTCTATTTGTATTGCTGAACGGACAGAACCTCACCGAGCTTAAGGATATCAAGCTTCGAGAAAATCAATCTTCTCACAGCATGATCCTGTCGCTAAGCGAAAGCCCCGAATATTTCACGTCAGAGATATATAAACCTCCATCCCTGGTCATAACACTTCCAAACGTTCTATGGACAAAGGACAATTTTTTCAAAATATCTCGAAACAGTTCTCTATATGAGTTCAAGGTAAGCACTCGAACCGAAAAATCAGGGGGATTCTTTACCGAAGTGCGTCTTCTTTTCTATTCTATGCCAGAATATCTTATTGAGACCGAGGAAAATGATGGTGAACCTGTTTCGCTGATTATAACTTGGCCGAAGATCGACCATTTTCCTGATGCTGTCCAAAATGAGATTTCTGGTTCAGTCCTTACACAGTCTGTGTCCCTGAATTTCAAGAACGCAAGCTTGGCAAATGTGGTCCGTCTCATAGCTACACAGAACAATCTGAATCTTGTCCTCGGATCAGAGATGGAAGAAACCATCAATATATCACTTGAAGATGTATCCCTCCAGACAGCTCTCAATGCAATACTTAAGGTCAGCGGCTATGACTGGTTCGTTATGGATAATATCATTGTTATTAAACCTATCGATCTTGAACTGGATGGTGAATTAAAAACGAAGATATATGAGCTTAAATTTGTAGAGGCAAAAAAAGTTCAGACAGCTCTCAGGGGCCTTATCACCAACAGGGCGATAGTTATCCCTTTCTCTTCAGGGCTTGATGAGCTATACCTTGACCGGATAATGATCACAGACAAGACCGCAAATTTTCCTGCTATTGAGACAATGATAAACAACCTTGACCAGAGACAGCAGCAGATCAATATTTCTGTAAAATTTATTGAAACTACTCTCAGTGAAAATGAGCGTATGGGAATCAACTGGTCCCTTAGAACAACCATGTACAGCCCCGTACTTGAGCAGGGTGAAACAAGTGTCCTTTCAGAGCAGCTAGATCAACTAAAAACTGCTCAGCTGTCCCTGCCTGCTGTCACAGCAATTCTTGATATTCTGGCATCCGATAACAGCGCGAAGTTACTGCAAGAGCCCCAGATCACTACTTTCAATAATTCAACAGCAAATATCCAGATAGGAACATCCATCCCTATTCTAGTTCCGCAGGGTGAGGGCAGTGTTTTTGGTACAAATCCCTATACCTTTGAAAATCAAAACGTGAACATAGCTCTTAATGTACTCCCCCGAATCAACGGAGAGGGGCTCATCTCAATGAAGGTTGATGCAGCCATCGAGGCCATAATCGGATACACCGGTCCCAACGCAGACAGACCCATTGTATCTAGCAGGTCTACAAAGACCAACGTCATGGTTAGGGATGGCGAAACCCTGCTCATTGGAGGACTTATTTTTGAGGATGACAGCAAATCTCAAAGCCGCTTTCCTTTCCTTAGTACGATTCCCATCATAAAGACGTTATTCAACTCAAGGAGTTTGGAAAACAGCCAGCGGGAGCTCCTTATTTTTATAACACCGACAATTATATCTTAGATCATATGAAGAGTACCATTCTCACTGTCAATATGGATATGACCTTTACAGAGCAGGTCAGCTCCGTCTTTGAGAAAATAGGGATAACTGTTATCTCATCCATTAATGGACTGGATGGACTAAACCAAGCCAGAAAGACCAAACCTGACCTGGTTATCACTGATATAACCCTACCCTTTTTAAATGGACTACATCTCTGCAAACTTTTAAAGAACGATGAGAGATTTGATCACATACCGGTTGTATTTGCATCTATAAAGGATGATCAGGACACCCAGTACCTGATAAGCCAGGTTGGCGGAAATGCCTTTATTAAAAAACCAGTCACAAATGAAGAGCTGGTTCAGGAACTAATAAAGATCTTGCCGTGAAAACAGAGTTCAAGAAAACCGCTCAAGCCATGACCATAAATTTGGGAGAGTTTTTGGTACAGGAATATCTTATAACCGAGGAGCAGCTCGAAGAAGCGCTTGTTTACAAAGATGAAACCCGGTGCCGCTTTGGAGATGCCTGTGTACGTCTTGGTTTTATAGATCAGAACACGCTCACAGATATGCTTAGCAGACAACTTCGTATTCCAAGAGTTGAGCTTGAATACTATGAGATTGACTCTGACATTCTTGATTTTGTAGATAAGGATCTCGTGAGCGAACTAAATATGTTACCGCTGTACCGAATTGATAATGAACTTGTTGTCTCAACAGACGACCCTCTGAACGTCTCTATCATTGACAGTATGCAGAGATCTACCAAATTGAAAGTCATGACAGCGATCTCAACTAAAGAAGAGATCCAAAAGGCCATCCAAAGTTATTTTGCGATCTATACTTCAGCATCAGATTTAGATGAGCAACCGATTCAAGAGGAGAGCAATGAGTCTCTTGAGCTCACTGAAGAGGAAGCGGAAAAGATAGTAAATGTGGCAGACCGTATTCTAAAAGATTCTGTGGAGCTGGGAGCCAGTGATATCCACATTGAACAAAAGGAAAAAAATATTCGGGTAAGGCTTAGGGTAGATGGGATGCTTCAAAAATATAGAGAGCTTCCAAAATCTCATGCATCTCCACTCATCTCAAGGTACAAGGTGCTCTCAGGTATAGATATTGCTGAAACACGAAAACCGCAGGATGGTCGTTTCAAGTATCAGATCAATAAAGTGCGCTCGGTGGACCTTCGTGTCTCCACCTATCCCGCAGCACATGGGGAAAAGGTGGTTATGCGTATTCTGGATGAGGCCCGTGGGAAAATACCTCTGGACAGACTTGGTTTTAGCAAAAATGTGCTTGAGAGCTGGCAAAAATCCTGTTCGCTACCCAATGGGATCGTACTGGTAACAGGGCCAACGGGAAGCGGAAAGTCCACTACCCTCTATGCCACGCTAAATATCATGAACACCATTGAAAAAAATATTATCACCATTGAAGATCCCATTGAATATAAATTAGACGGAATCATACAGGCACAGGTGAACGAAAAAGCAGAAATGACCTTTGCTGCTGCGCTGAGATCAATGCTGCGCCAGGACCCTGACATTATTATGGTAGGAGAAATGCGGGACAGGGAAACCATAAGCCTCGCTATACGGGCTGCTCTAACGGGGCACCTCGTTTTTAGCACTCTTCACACCAACGATGCGGTCTCCTCGTATACTCGGCTAATTGATATGGGAACAGATCCCTTTCTCTTAAGTTCGTCTATTCGGGCTATTCTTGCCCAGCGGTTATTGAGAGTACTATGTACAAAATGTAAAATAGAGTACGAGCCACTTGAAAAAGAGCTAAATTCCATCAACATGAAAAAGCCCGAAACTTTGATCTATAAAAAATCAAATAAAAAGAACTGCAAGAACTGCAGGGGAACTGGTTACAGAGGAAGAATCGGACTCTATGAGCTGCTCGTCCCATCGCAGGAGATCAATCTTATGATTACAGAGGGAGCCAATGATATTCAGATACAGAAAGCTGCCTCTGAAAAGGGAATGAAGCGGCTCACAGATGAGGGACAGGATATGATTTTAAAAGGGATAACCTCAATAGAGGAACTGAACAGGGTTCTCTAACTATGGCCAAATATAAGTGTAAAACTATGAATAAGGATGGAGCTGTAGCTGTTCGCCATATCGAAGCTGGCTCCGTCTCTGAGCTGAACGCAATACTTAGCGCGCAAAACCTAACTCTTATTTCCGCTGAGAAACAGGGCATGAATATGGATATGGATGTGCTTCTGAGCCGGTTTTCAAAGGTTAAGCCAAAGGAGCTTAAGATCTTCACACGACAGATGAAGGTCATGCTCAATGGAGGACTACCCCTTATTCAATGTATTGAGTCAATGGAACAGCAGGCAAAGAGCGAGCGACTCAGAACTGTAATAGCGGATATCAGAAAAAGGATAAATCAGGGTGACTCACTATCTGGCGCAATGAGTCACCACCCATCAGTATTTAACAATCTATTTGTGAATATGATAAGAGCTGGAGAGGCCTCCGGCGCAATGAACCAAGTTTTGGAACAGCTGGAGACATTCACAGACCTAGAGATTAAGACAAAAAAGAATGTAAAGAGCGCAATTCGGTATCCCATCATTGTCACAGTTGCTCTGTTCGCTGCCATTAGCTATGCATCTGTGTCCATTGTCCCCAAGTTTGCTGATGTGTTGACCAGCCAAAATCTGGAGCTTCCACTACCCACAAAGATCATTCTTGGTCTGAGTGGAATACTGCTTGACTATGGGCTGGTATCCCTGGGAGTTATCACCGCTGTGGCTGTTGTTCTGACCCTGGTGCTTAGAACCCCCGCAGGTGCGCTAGCCCGTGACCAGTTCATTTTAAACCTCCCCATTATTGGAAATATTGTGAGAACATCTATCATGGCACGGTTTTCCATGATGATGAAAACTCTCATTGGTAACGGCGTTAAGATCACCGAAACCCTGGGAGTTGCTAAGGATACAGTTGATAATCTGGTGTACCAAAATATTATCGAACAGGGACGCAAAAAGATCGTAGCGGGGCAATCAATACACCAATCGCTGAGCCATAAATACATGCCAGACGTTGCCATTAACATGATCGCAGTGGGGGAGCGCTCAGGTACTCTGCTTGAGATGCTGGAATGCACCAGTGACTACTTCAAAGATGAGCTGGATGAGAAACTGGAGAACCTCTCCAGCGCTATAGAGCCCATTGTTACCTTAGTTGTTGGAGGATTTGTTGCTCTGTTTGTAGCTAGTATTTTTGGTCCTATTTTCAAAATATATGGTTCATTTAATTAATTTGGACAGAATTATATTTTTTCCTTAGTTTAAACTGAATTAAAACAAGGAGTTGAATTCATGAGGTTAAAAATGCGGGAATATAATTTAAGTAAGCACCAGAGGGGGTTCACCCTTATTGAGCTTATCATTGTGATAATAGTTATTGGAATATTGGCAGCCATAGCTATACCACAGTTTGCAAATATGACAAACAAGGCACATGTCGCCACGGTTCAGGGAACGTTGGGGGCATTTCATACGGGTTTGGAGCTAGTCGCTACTGAGCAGGCTTTATCAACCGGTAACTATACTTTTCCTGCGCAAGGATCATTAAGTTTGGCAGGAGTTTTAAAGGGCAACTACGATGCCACAAATTGGACATATAATAGTGGCGATGGTACACTAGCCTATGGTAAAGTATCCCCAGCATGGGAGTGGACATATACATCTCCCTATGATGATGGTACTGGGACATGTGCTGGTGAGGGTGGTGGACCAAGTACAAACCAATCAGATTGTGAAAATGCAGACGTAAATGGTGGTGTTGGTGTATGGTCTGCAGAAGGTGCAGTTCCAACAAAATATAATTTAGCAAAAAAAGGTGATGTTGACGGACAGCCTGCTGATCTAGAATAGATACAATAAAATATAAACAATAAAAAAAACCGGCTTAAATTGAGCCGGTTTTTTTTTATGAACAAAATTCAAAATGGTTTTACCCTCGTTGAACTTTTACTGGTTGTTATCATAATTGGTATTCTTTCGGCCATATCTATTGCGAACTTCGGTAGAACATTTAACGCCCTTTCAACAAAAGAACGGGTGGAAAAGATCGTTACCCATATTCAGTTTGGAAGGGACCATGCAATAGCCAGAGAAAGCCGATGCTGGTTAGAAATAAACGCAACTGATGGCTGGTACTCGCTACACCATGGAAAAACTACGCCCGAAAAAGTTCCCGTTCCCCTTCCGGGCAACAGAGGGGACCTGTCCAATGTTTCTCTCCCAGATCAGTTGCAGTTTACTTCCTCTTCTGTTACCGTTATTTTTGATTCCCTTGGGACACCGGAATCAGAAGAAATGATTCAGCTTTCCTCCGGTCACATCATCACTATAGAACATCCATCCGGCTATATCCATGCGGAGTAGGTTCTCAGAAGGGTTTTCCATTATTGATGGTATGGTGGCAGCTGTTATCATCTCAATTGCATTACTATCTATGACCGGTGCACTGAGAAATATCCTTCGAAACAACACCGAGTCTATTCTCATACTGAGAGCAACAGAGCTTACAAATAACTCTCTTGAGGTTGCATCGGCAAAACCATTTGAAACTCTAACTTCATTTGTGTGGACAGAGCCGGAGTACCCCAACCTTTCGGCAAATATAACGGTGGAGTCAGTTGATATTACAGGAACCGAAAATAACAGGAACATACTTGTCGCCCCCGGGCTGGAGACAGACTTTAAAAAAGTAACTGCAACCGTGGCAGTTCCAGGTAGAGATAATAATATTACTCTGAGCGCTATCATGTCTGACTGTCCCTGTCCACCCCGCCCCATCCCAATTCCAGAAAATGTAGATGGGAATCCCCTGAATTTCAGGTTCCAGGATGACCGGGATTATGGCAACAATATCGTAAATATCTGGGAGTGGGACCTGGATGGTGATGATATTTTGGATGTGGTGGTGACCAGAGTAGATCGAGGGCTTGAACCTGATGTGTTCAACTATATCTACACCAACAATGCTCACCTGAATAGAGTAGGTGTAGAGCCTGATGCTCTGGGGCTGCCCCCTCCATTTGATTTTTCTTATGGCCTTGCAGATGTATATATAGCTTCGTTGAGGGTGCAATATGCAGACGGAGGAACCTATAGCAAAAAAAAACTTATAGAGGTTAATGTAGGTGAATCTGATGATGAAGAGGAAGAGCCGCCAGATGAAGGAGAGGATGACGGTGAAGATATTGATCCCCCAACAGCTGAATTCGCAGGGATACCCACCACAGGAGAGGCACCACTTATAGTAACTTTCAATGACCAATCGTCCCCGGGAACGGGCACCATCACAGGCTGGGTGTGGGACTTTGGCGATGGTGCGGGAAATCCTTCGGACCAAAATCCTTCCCATACCTATAACGATGCCAATATATATACAGTCACCCTCACAGTAATAGATGATAACAGCAGTGAAGATAGCATGGAAAAAGTAGCTTATATAACCGTTACTGAGCCGGAAACTCCCCCAATAGCTGATTTTACAGGTGCCCCCACTGCAGGGGAGGCACCACTTGCTGTAAACTTTAATGACCAATCTTCCAAGGGAACGGGCACCATCACTGGTTGGCAGTGGGACTTTGGAGATGATATGGGAACTTCTTCGAACCAAAATCCTTCCCATACCTATACTGATGTAGGTACATATACTGTCGAGCTCACTGCAACAGACGACAATGCACTCTATGATATTGAGACAAAACCAGCATACATAACTGTAACCCTTCCCCCTGTAGATCCGCCGGTAGTGCAATTTTCAGTTGACGTTGGAACAGGAGATACATGTATTGATACTGTGGATATTTACATCATCACAGATAAACTTTTCGCATCTGAAACCACCATCCATATCAACGTTTCCAGTTCCACAGGTCTTAATTACTTTTCTGAATATGAGGTTGAAGGTAACAACAGCCGAACCGGAATCCCTGTTAACTTTACTGAGGAAGAATCGATCAAGAAAATTAATCTTGTATTAGTGAACACAGATAACTTTGGACAATCAGAGCAGATAACCATTGAGATCGCTCCTCCTGAAGGAAATGAGTATGAAATAGGAAACAACTCCATCTATAATTATACAATCGAACAACAGGCGATCGATTGCCATGTTATTGCAGAGCTCCCGGGAGACCTTGGTGTGATAACAATAGGGGGCGGGATAGATCCCTATCAGGGAAATGATTTTAATTGTAATGAGATCCCGCCAGAATTTGGCAATCAGGAAAATACTTTTCTTTTTTTCCCATTCAGGATAACAAAATCAAATCTTCTTACACAAGAAATGTTCCTGAACAATGCTAGTTACAGAAATCGATGTAACGCGGATGAGACTGCTCAGTGCCTTTATGCTTACGGAACGCCATATGGAAATCAGTCCCAGAGTAATCTTCAAAAGTTTGATATTATTCAAACAGATGCAAGCGTCTTCTTCCTGCATATTGATCCGGAAACAGATAAGGTCACGTTAGGTATGATCCATGATAATCCTGCTCAAGGCGATGGTGCTGGATACAGTGAGTTTAAGGTCAGGGGATATATAAAAGAAAATGTTGTAGGAGCCAAAGTTGCTTTAAATGCTGACGACAATATAATCGTACATGATGATGGTCCAAATCTTAATGATTGGTCAAATGATGTAGATGATTATATTCGTTTAAGAAGAAAGTGGAACGATAAAAGAACTGATGGGGCGATGATAAGTTTAGGCACGACCTGGGATGAGTTTTGTGTTGAGGCTTGGCCAGGGCCTGAGCAGGGAAACTTGTGTACCCATAAAAAAGGTAATGGTCGTATTTATCACTGGATTTGGAGAAATGCATCGGGTATTGATCATGAGGGAGAATTTTTTCCGGACAGTAGTATAGCTCTTGAAATGGGGACTGCCGGGACAGAACGTGAAAATTTAAAATTAACCATATATTTTAGGCCCAGGTTAATAACCAATACACCGGTAAATGGAGCAGACCCTGTGTCATCATTTCCAATATTCACATGGGGAATATTTAGTGAAATCGCAACCTATGAATTAAAGCTCTGTGAGGACCTAGCGCTATCTGTAAACTGTCAGGATGTAACTACCACAGAGACCTCAACATCTTTAAATAACCCTTTGGCATCGGGAGATTATTACTGGCGCGTGAAAGCTATAAAAATAGATGAGCCTGATCAATTTATTGAGAGCGACATATCCTCATTCACGGTTCAATCGCCGTGAGCAAGTTTAAACCAACTAAATACAATTCATCTGGAGGTTTTTCTCTTATAGAGGTTATTTTGACCACAGTGATCCTGGGGATCATGTTCCCCGGCATACTCTATGTTTTCTCTGGTACACTTAATCAGTACCGTTCCATTTCTTATGAGAGCAGGGTCGCATCAGATGCAGGGTTTGCACTTAAAAAATTCAAAGATAATCTGAATAACAGTACGGGGGTCACAACCGCTGAGAATAAACATCTTGTGTTTTCCTCTGACTGTGAGAACATTGACTTTCTAATTTCTGATAACCAGCTGAAGATGAAAACAGATGGAGAGTACAGCACTCTGGCGGACAGGGTTGACCACGATGCCAGCAGTTTCTCATATTATAGCTCTCTGGTTGGTCCATTAATAGAAATGTCACCCCCTGTTTCGGTCACAGAAATAATTTGTGTGAAACTTAAGCTGGTCCTCACCGGAGATGGAACGCCCCGTACGTTCACTGCCTGGGTCCACCCTGATATCCAATGAGAAAACTTGGACAACATAAACAGGAAGGCGCAGTTTTAAGCGTTTATGCTTTTGTGGCGGTGGCATTCATGTCTCTTATCATTCTTTTTATTTCAGAGAGAGTGAGCACCAATATCCGGGTATCAGGTCAGTCCTATGCAGAAAAACAGTCCTACTGGAACGCACAGTCTGGGCTGAAGATCGCTACAGGTCTTAATCAAACCTTTGAAACTGACTTTGATGAGAGTAAAAACTGGAACAAGGGAGAGATAAGTGTCATCTCTAAAAGACCGGAAAAAGCCCCCATTACAAAATATAATTTTGACGGAAACTTGGAGGACAGCAGCGGTGACCAGAATCTTACTCTAGAAGGTGGAAGCGAAATTTATGATAGCGACAGGTATTGTGTTGGTAACAGGTCTATTGACCTTACTGCAGGTGGTAAATATCTCACAGAAGACGAGATGAGTTTAGCTCTTACCGGGAGCGACCACTCCATTTCTGCCTGGGTCAAGACAAACATAAGTCAGGGTGCAATCTTAGCTTTTAATACAAATAGTTATGAAACGAGGTTGGTATACTTTAATAATGGAAAATTCTGTTTTTATGATGACAGCAGAACAAATTATTGCAGCCCGGCAAACATCGATGACAACGAATGGCACCACATTGCTGCAGTGTACAACAACGGAAGCAATACCATAAACACCTATATTGATGGTGTAATACAGAGAGCTGATATCTCAGTAGATGTGAACATCACAGGATCAGATAGATTTTTAATTGGCCAGGAATGGCTCAGTGACGGGATCATGGGTTCCTATTTTATTGGAAACCTTGATGATCTATATATATTTGACTATGCTCTTACTTTGCAGGAGATAGAGAATCTCGCCTCTTTTTATCCTGACCGTTCAACGGGAAGACTTTCAGGAACCCTGCGAACAAAAAAGAACTAGCGGTTGTTTTTTTGTGGGATTCGCTTCACACAGCGAAATCCATATTGGGAGTTATTATAATTTGGAGTGCTTGTGTAGCGAAACCATGTACGGCTGAAACCAGGGTCGAATCCCCAAGCCCCTCCCCGTAAAATAATGCCTCGAGGTTTATCGGTTGTCCAGTCAGAGGTCCACTCCCACACATTTCCTGCCATATCATAAACTCCATAGGGTGAACTGGAATTGGATGTATGATTACCATTTTTTACAGAACCATCATAGTATCCGATGGGAGTAGTTCCGTTGTCCCAGATATCACCGCTATTTGAGAAGTTAGCATAACTCCCGCTTATGTTGTTTCCCCAGGGATATTCTGTCCCTGAAGATCCCCGGGCTGCTTTTTCCCACTCACTCTCTGTGGGCAGACGCAATCCATTGGCAGAGGCAAATGCATATGCACCAAACCAGCTCACCTTCACAACGGGGTGATTCTCATAGCCCTTGGTGATGGTGAACTCTTTTCCGTTCCAGGATATCCTGCCAAAGTTGCCAGTGCTCACACCTAAGCTATAAAGGTCATAATAGTCCGGGCCAATAAATTCATCCCCCTCATAACATGCTTCCACGCTGTTGCCTCTGATCTCTATGTACTCTATTTCCAGCATGGAACTGAGAAATTTTATATACTGTGCATTGGTCACAGGATATTTCATGATTTCATAATCGTAGTCAATGGATAATAATTTTCCATTTTTCCCAGAAGTAAACTCTCCCGATGGTATTAGGATCATATCAATAGAATCATTTACAGCTGAGGTTACCATTTTTTCCCAGGGACAATTTTTAGGATCTGGATGCGATATGATAATGGAAAGACCCCAAAAGAAAATAAAAGAAAAACGTAGAAAAGATAGTGGGTTCATTTTGATAGGACAAGTCAATTATAAATTAAATGATTTACATTATTCATTTTCACATGTAGAGTTCATAGGATGAGCTCTCGATCGATATAACCATTATCGGAACATCCCTACCCCTTTGTGACAAAAGTTGTTATGTATTTGCACGAAATTCAGAGAAAAAAAGCTTGAACTCCGAGGAGAAAATATACTGATGACTACTTCTTAATCTTTACCATCTTCATTTTTTGTTTCAGATTCAGGTTCTGGCTCAGGTTCGGGAGTTTTCTCCTCTGGCTCAGGTTCGGGAGTCTTCTCCTCTGGCTCAGGTTCGGGAGTCTTCTCCTCTGGCTCAGGTTCGGGAGTCTTCTCCTCTGGCTCAGGTTC
>CEUS01259032.1_pt1 | contig 104532 bp, 99 predicted proteins | sample 427031 | NCBI WGS metagenome assembly CEUS01 (sample SAMEA2622837, study PRJEB7988) | marine metagenome | biome: marine biome (ENVO:00000447); feature: marine epipelagic mixed layer (ENVO:xxxxxxxxx); material: "saline water (ENVO:00002010), including plankton (ENVO:xxxxxxxx)" | depth 140 m
GCTGTCAAAGATGTGGACCTGTTCCCGATTGCGGAAGCGCAGCAGGGCTGGGAGATTGATAACGAACTGGCAATGATGGACGGCTCGATGCAGGCGTTGCCGGAGTCAATGGACTATGCCTACATTTGCCAAAGTCGGCTCGTTCCCGTGACGGGCAACTACGGGGACCATGGCTATTTGGTTGTCACCTTTTACGCCGCACCCCAGTGCATGGGAGGCATGGTTGGGTGGGCCCGTATGTACAGCGATGGGGCGTTGACGAGTCCCGTTGACCATCCTAGTCTAGATTCTAAGTATCTGCTCAGTGAGAATCAAATGCTGTATTACGCCGACGCGGCAGCGCGTGCCGCGGACACCGGACAGCGCGTCAGGTATTACCGCTGTTCCAGTGACAAGACGAACTGCATCAAATACATCTCGTTCCGTGGTGATCCGGCAGACGTAGACGACGCGGACTAGATCGGGCGGGGTGGGGCAGTGGGTGGCCGAGAAAACGGCTGCGTCACAGGAGTAAAGAATGGGTCATTCTTCTCGTAACTACCACGAAACACAGGAGATAAAAAATGCAAAAAGGGTCTTTTGCTTTTCCCTTCATTGCCGCTGTTCTTCTTTGAACAAAAAGCGTTGAATCCTGTTTCCATCTCGCTTAGCCTATCGACAGTATGGACTCGAACATAAAAGGCGCACTCATTATTGCGGTCGCGATTCTGATCGCCACGGCGGCATGGATTTACTTCAGCCCGTATCAAACGTGTATGAGGGATCTGGCCTCGTTCGGGCAGCCCGAGGATCAACTTGCAAGTGCTTTACGTAACAGTACCTGCACAGGTGGTGGTGACCCTCACCGGTAGATAACCCGCAGCTCGCAGGTTCAAATCCTGCCCCCCGGGGGGTTAAAGCTCTTAAGCGTCATTTAGACTGCCCCGCTTTTACTTGTTGTATGACGGATGAGAGCTTTAACTACTCCCCCACGCCATACCTCCCCCAGGCATCAGTAAAACGCTCTCGGTCATAGCCACGAACGTGACCACTGTTTGATCGAGAAATAATTCTGAACTCCTTTAAGAGGTGCGCCATCTTATGCGGGGTGATCGTCCCACCGCGACTTATGGTCGCCCATGGTCGCTCGACTAACGCACTCAATTTATAGATCAAGTCCATCGATGCAATGAACGGCGTATCGGGTGGCCACACTGCGTGGATATCGTGCAGTAACTGCTCGGAGATGTCGGATGTCTCGTCGCCGATCTTACGCAACAGCGCACCAACTGCCTGTCTCGCCTTTGTAGCCCACTCGTCATTTGCGAGATTTGCAATCGCCAGCAGGGGTTCGCTGATCTCTTCAGCACGGTCAGAGATGTGAGGGGGAAACGTTGGCCGTGCACCCCGAAGAACATCTATCTGATCCGGCGTCGCCCACTTGACGAGCCGTTTTTGTAGCGGGATGGCTAGCGGGAGTACCTCACGCTGCTTAAACTTCGACACCGCCTCGTCGCGACGTTTCTTTTTCATCGTGATGGGAATAGATCGATCCATCACGGTGTCGGGCAGATTGTCGCGCCCGATTCCGGCAAACGCTTTCGGGCAAAACACCTGGAAATCTTTCCAGTCGTTCTTGGGTCCCACACACAGAGAAGACGTGCCGCCTCGCGAATAACCAGCGTTGAGCACACTGCGTAATGTTTCGGCGTATTCCGGATTCCCCTTAAAGGCTCCATCTGTTTCATCGAGTAGTAACACAGGCGAGAGCGCATCAATTTTTCGAACCAACACGGCTTTCGTGGCACTTGCGGTGAACCAGCATCGCTCCTGCGTATTAGCGTCAATTACGAGTTCGAGCACTTCCAACACCCTCGTTTTTCCACAAGCCTTACTCGCCGATGTAACCGCTAGGTACGGCGTCTTATCAAACGCATCAATGACGAACACGTGCACCACCCAGAGCGCGAGGATGGAATATTCATGATCGGACACGATCACGTATTGCCTGATGAAGCGGTCGATATCGTCAAGCAAGTCGACCAACGTTTTTTTGGTCGCATATTTAGCGGTTTCCGTTGTCATCATCTCGATTCTTTCTGTATCGCTCACGTCGATACACTTCGAGGAGTTTCTCCAGTTCGTGGCGTTTCTCCAGGAGGACACTCACCATCTCGCGATAGATGGCTGCTTCTCGTAGCACCTCCTCCACAGTGATGTTCTTCATCACTTACTCCGGGACGGACTAGCCTCATCCATAACTTCAGTCAGCTCACGGATTTCTTCCATCATGTCCACGTGCGCCTTGAGGTTTCGGCGAGTCTTTGCGCTGGTATTCTGGGCGAGCGCAGTCGCGTGATCCGTTCGCAACTGCTTTGATGGGTCGCGTTTACTGGTCATAGGCAACCTCGCGTCCCACGCTGTGCAATTAATGCGACCACGAGCGCACGAATCTGGTCGTCTGTGTAACCGGCAATGATGGCTTGGTTGTATGCCTCGATCTCATCTGAGGGCCAACCGCTGGCGCGCTCCCCGATTTTGACGGGCGGTATAAACAGCCCGCGCTCAATGCGGTCATACATCGATGAGGACGGCAGACCGGTCATTGACTGCACTTCGGGCCGCTTACAGAGGCGCCGCGTAGTCGGTTGCACGGCGGGTTGTGGGAACTTCGTAATTGCCATGTGTCTCACTCCTTTTACTCGGTTCCCGCGGAATGCGAGAACAACATGGCAACCAGTTTGGAGAAAGATGAGGCGGGTATTGGCAAGTGCCAAAAATGTTTGGCAATTGCAAAAAATAATTATTTAGAGTGTCTCTTCGGTCGGTTCTTCCATGGGGGGTTTTTCCACGCTCGTAGGTCAGATAAATCGTCGATCTCTCGTATCGTGTCACGCAGTGACCGCTCACTGAGTGCGCCGGTCTTACCGTCATCCCTTTTTAATTCTTTAACGATCCCCTCAAGCCGATCTGCCGCGGCCGACTCTCCCAAGTCGAGAGCATGGGGATGTTTTGCGAGTGCGGCAATTATCGTCAACAGGTTGTTGCGTTCTTTTGTTGCAAGAGATTCGTCCTCACCAGACTTTTCTGGTTTCGAGTCAGATGCCGGAGCAACAGGTTCTTGCTTGGGAACCTGTTTCATGATCGTCTGAGCGAGACGATTGAGATCTTCCTCTACAAACGCTAGTTCGCAAGCCTGAGGCCACGCGCAGGAAGTCGAGCCCGGCCAACCGTGCGGTACGAGTTCGCGAGGTGAGTCAACGACTCCATCTCGTTCTATAAATGCCCCTCCGACTCCTATGATGGGCGCGGTAGAACTAAGGTAATGTGAGATCTGTTGCCGCGCTGGTTTGCCCTTGTCGCGGGCAGATGCGCCTTTCGGTGGTTTGACAACTAGGGTCCACAGCCCTGCGTCTAGAACTCGCTCGCGCGTATCCTTTGTGCCCTCAACAATGTTCAAGTACAGCTGAATCTTTGGCTTCTTTTTATTAAGCTCAGCCTCACTCAGGGCACCCATAGCGGCATGTAGGATGGTCTGCTCTTCAAGCTTACTCTCAACTTTATCCTCAAGATATAACTTCGCCTCATGGCGGTTATACCAGCCTTTCAGCCCGGCATTTATAAGTGGATTGTCGCGGTCCATACAGGAGGCAATTTAGCATAGGCGAAGCCTCCAATAAAACCCCAAAAAAACCAGCAGTCTCCGAGATAATTCAAGTGTGTAGAATAGTTTTCAGGTCTGACCTACGCGGCATTAGACAGGGCGTCTTCGCGGAGGTTGTCAAGGTAGTCCGACCACTCCTGCATCATACGGCGACGGTCCTTCAAATGCTGTGTTCGGTTGTAACTTCTACCCAGTGCATCCTTCACCGTGTGGGCTAACTGGTGTTCAATTAAATGCGGCGCAACACCAAGCCGTTCATCAAGCATTGTTCGCGCCGATGCGCGGAATCCATGAACTGTCTGTTGCTCTTTGGAGATCCCGAGTACGCGCAGTGCGGCCGCCAAGGTGTTCTCCGACATGGGGCGTCCGTTGTGGCGCGTCCCCGGAAAACAGTACGGCTGGAGACCCGTGTGCTCACGAAGCTCACGGAGGATGGCGACAGCTTGCTCTGGCAGTGGCACGATATGTGACTGTTTCGTTTTTTGGACGGTGTATTCCCATTGTGGGTCCGTCACATCGAGTTTCATATCGGCCCACTTCGCGTGGCGCAGATCTCCGGGTCGTGCAAACAGAAGCGGTGCGAGCTTGAGGGCAGAGCGAACAACAATTGACTCGTTATACGAATCAATGCGCGTTAAGAGTTTTCCAAACGCTGCGGGTTCCGTCGTAGCGCTCATGTGCTTGGGTTTCGCTTTCGTAAGCGTCGCCTTCACCGACGGTGCGGGATTGTATTTCACGTACCCAGTGACCACGGCGTGATCAAACACTTGCTTCACGATTGCCAGAATGCGATGACAGGTTTCGTATGTGCCACGCTCCTGAATCGGTTCAAGCATCGCGTGAATATCCGGCGCCGTGATATCGGCGATCGGTTTCGACCCGAGCACAGGGAAGATATAAGTTTCTAATCGCATACGCACACTCTCGGCGCTCCCCGGTGCCCAGTTCGGGAGCTTCGTGGCGTACCATTTGCGCGCCACGTCCTCAAAGGGAACAATAGCTACACGTTGCGCCTTAACCGCATCGCTTGGATTGATACCGTCTGCAACAAGCGCCCGATTCTTATCGCGTTCCTCACGCGCCTTCGCCAAGCTGACATCGGGATATTTCCCGAATGACAACGCTTTCTCTTTGCCATCCAGCCTGAACTTGAATCGCCACAGCTTGGACCCTGTTGGGCGGACGAGCAGGTAAAGCCCCCCGGAATCAAACAGCTTGTATTGTTTCTCTCTCGGCTTCGCGTTACGGATCTGCGTGTCGGTTAATGGCATCGTCTAACGGTAAAGCATGCGATGGCGCGTATTGGAAATTGCTAAATTTCTTTTGCAATTGCATCAAGCAGGGATGCAGTGTTACCCCCAATAAATATTCTATACCCCCAAAGTTACCCCCAAATACCACAGATGTCAATGGACTTTATAGGAAGACCTCAGACACTAATGTCTATTTTTATACTATAAACACTGTTGTTTATGAGTTGTTTTGGATTGTGTAGGAAGACACCGGAATGTACAATGGCGGAGGGACTGGGATTCGAACCCAGGAGCGAGTTTCCCCGCTAACGGTTTTCAAGACCGCCGCCTTCAACCGCTCGGCCATCCCTCCGGTAATGCTTATCGACTAACGTCAGTTTCAGTTGGGTTCAATAATTTCCTGATCGTTCATATATGGTTGCAATGCGTCAGGAATTAATACTGAACCATCTTTTTGCTGATAATTCTCAAGGACTGCAATCAAAGCCCGCCCAACCGCAACTCCAGATCCATTTAGTGTATGTACAAATTCTGACTTTCCTTTTCCTTCCCGACGAAAACGAATATTTGCGCGTCTAGCTTGGAAGCTCTCTGTATTACTGCATGAGGAAATCTCTCTATACGCCTTTTGGCTCGGAAGCCATACTTCGATATCGTACGTCTTCGCTGCAGCAAAACCCATATCTCCTGTACACAAGAGTACGGTTCGATACGGTAAACCAAGACGTTTTAAGACCTCTTCTGCATGATGCGTTAACTCTTCATGAAGTGCATACGAGTTCTCCGGATCTGAATAAGCCACCATTTCAACTTTGTCGAACTGATGCTGGCGAATAAGACCTCTCACATCTTTACCGTACGAGCCAGCCTCACTACGAAAGCAAGGTGTGTACGCCGTATACCGAATCGGTAGTTTCCGGCCGTCCAGTATCTCATTGCTATGAAGATTACAGAGAGGTACTTCAGCTGTTGGAATCAGGTACAGATCCCAATCTCCACTAATCTTAAAAAGATCGTCCTCAAATTTCGGTAGGTTTCCCGTTCCGACTAATGACCCTGCATTCACAAGAAACGGTGGTTCTACCTCCACATAGTTGTGATCTTTGGTATGCAAATCAAGCATGAAAGCAATAAGAGCCCTCGATAACTTCGCTCCCGCACCAACAAGCACAGAAAATCTTGCTCCAGCTATCTTCGCCGCGCGTTCAAAATCGAGAATCCCAAGAGCCGCACCAAGATCCCAGTGAGGCTTAGGATCGAAATTCAGGCTGGGCGCGTCTCCATGTCTTCTCACTTCTGGATTGTCCTGAGCCGACCGGCCAATTGGAACACTCTCATGCGGAAGGTTGGGCAAGGTTAGAAAGAGGGTTTGCCGGTCTGTTTCCACTTTCTCAAGTTGCTCTTCCCAATCTTTAATTTGACCGGCGTATTGCTCTCCTGATTGCACGAGTGTGTCTATAGACAATCCCTTACTTTTTGCCTGAGCAATACGAGCACCCAAAGCTTTTCGATCGCGTCGAGCCTGCTCCAATCCAGGCAAAATCATCCGGCGCTCGGAATCCAATTTACCCAGCTCCTTAATGGTCGCACTAAGGTCCTCTCCCCGGCTTTCAAGCCGCCTACGGACAGTTTCAACGTGATCGCGGATCAGTAATGGGTCGAGCATCTTTTTATCCCTGATAGTTTCTCGTACTTCATTCTAATCTAGTCCTACTATACGATCGTCCTAATATGTCGAATCCTTTAGGCTCTGTGGTGTTTCCCGCTGCTGGTTTGGGTACAAGAATATTACCTGCGACCAAGGCTTTTCCAAAAGAGCTGCTTCCGCTAGTGGACCGCCCCATTATTCAATACGGTGTTGAAGAAGCTGTCCAATCTGGTGTGAAACACGTGGTCCTTGTGACCAGCCCAGAAAACCACATGACTCCTGCACACTTTTCACCTGATCCAAATCTTGAGGCATTCTTAGAACAGCGCAAGAAACTTGACGCCCTAGACGCGGTCCGCAACCTATCAAACATGGCAGATATTTGCACTGTCCATCAGAAACATCCCCTTGGTCTGGGACACGCTATTCTTACCACCAAGAAACTCGTGCGAACCGAAGCTTTTGGCGTCGTTCTTCCTGATGATGTTATTGATGCTAGTCCCCCAGCGCTTCAGCAAATGATTGACGTATTTAAAGAGGTCAACGGTCCAGTGTTACTTGTAGAAAAAGTTGCTCCTGAGGCGGTCGACCGTTATGGCATTGTAGACGCGACGCCAATTGGGGAAAATATATTTCAAGTACACAATCTCGTAGAAAAACCATCCTTAGAAGCTGCGCCTTCTAATCTAGCCATTGTTGGGCGATACATACTGACATCGGACATCTTCTCCGCACTAGAACGAACGGGCACGGGCGCGGGAGGCGAAATTCAGTTAACCGACGCAATCAGAATTCTTCTTCAAGAACGGCCGATCTACGCATGCCTTATTAACGGCACACGACATGACGTCGGCAACCGAGTGGGTTACCTTGAAGCCTCCCTGCACTTTGCGTTGAAAGATCCTGATCTTGAACCCATACTGCGAAAATTTATCCGCATGCACACTTAACACGGCTATTCCACATAGAACGTAGGCTTTTTAAAATTATTTCGAGCTAGGAGAAGATTTTTGCTTCTCTTTAGTGGTTGATTTAGATTTCGAGTCTGTCTTTTCTGTCTTCTTGGGAGTCTCCGTTTTCTTCGTGTCGCTCTTTTCGGACTCTGCGGCGCCTTGTCCGCCACTCGGTTTTCTCGCGTAATCCGTAATATACCAACCAGACCCTTTAAATTGTATTGCCGGGGAGGAAAGCAGTTTCTTGACTGGTCCGCCACAGGAAGGACAACGCTTTACTAATGCATCGGAAAATTTTTGGATTTGTTCAAATCTATGAGAACACTCGTCACACTCATATTCATATAGCGGCATAACTTATTCCTTATTCTATGAGTGTTCCTACATCACCCAACATCAGTTCTCGGTGCAACCAGAACGGCAGAACTCCCTGGGATAAGAATTGGTTATGAAAAGCTCCAAGGGAAAACTTTTCACCCATCTTGCTTTTATAATCGGTTCTAAGTTTATTAAGCATATGCTTGCCTATGGAATACATAACATAACTCGCGTCAAACGTACCTCGTTCAGCTTCTTGCCTCGCAGTGCCTTCTTCAAGAAAAGCCTCTTCTTGAAAAAATCGTACACCTTGTTCCACTGATAGATCCTCTGTGTGTAAACGAATACCTACTACTGTGCGCGCCAGCCGAAGAAGCGACTCGGACAACTGTCCCAACCTAATTTCTTTGTTACCCCGTTCAAAACCTTCCTCTAGCATCATCTGCTCACAATAATGCGCCCACCCTTCCGTCACTGAAACAGGAGCAAACAAGTTCGATTTTCTAAGAGGGTTCTCTAATAGCCGCAAATGTTCAGCATGAAGAAAATGTCCTGGAAACACTTCATGCATAGAAATCGACCACAAAGACGCTTCGTTAAGATCCCGTAAATGTTGTTCCTGTTTGTCAGCCGCCCAAGACGGATCAACATTCGTCACGTAGTAATAAGCCGGTAGCGATTTAGATTCAAACGGTCCAGCAGACCAAAGACTGGCAAAAGTCCATCGGTAAAAGTCGGGAGTAGGTGCTACAATCGGGAAAGGATGCTCCGGCACTTTCATGAGGCGTTTTCGGCGAATGAAAGTTAAAAGGGCGTTCAGTTGACCTTCGGCCACAGCCAATAATTCGTCCGCACTGGGGTGTCGGCCCTTGAGCGTCTCCCAAGCACCTGTCGCTCCTCCTGCTAGTTCTGAAGCAACCGACCGGAACTCATCTTTTTTTTCCTGTAATTCGCCAGATGCGATCTCTAACAACTGTTGCGCTGAAATTGCTATGCCTTCCTCCAGCTGTAGTTTGGTCGAAAATCTATCAGCACCCAATCGGAACGAAGCGCGGCTCCGAGGCGCGACAGTGTCCCGTAAATGCACTAAATAATTCCGTAGAGCATTACTGGCTAACGTGGAAGCATCGGCAAGATCCCCGAGTATATGCATGTCATCAAGATTGCGAAACACTTTTGGAAGATCGCGCTCTACGAAAAGCAAGACTCCTTCAAACGATTCCAGTCCAACCCGCACAAAGAGACCAGGCGGATCAGAAATGTTTTCCTGTGCTGCGTCGAGAAAACGTGGCACTTGTCGCAATTTTGAAACGAGGCGGCGCGCACGTTCAGAGACAGGGGCATAGTTAAACAGAACCTGACTAGAGAGACTGGTGGCGAGCGTTTCCGCGTAATGCAGGGGGTTAGATTGCCATGGGCGAATTTGCTCAAGTTGAAATAAACGCGCACGGATACTATCTGCAAGTACTTTTCGTTCTCGCTTTTCCCCACTGGTTAGCGTAGAAGCATGGATGCCTTCCAACCTTCTCGACCAACCACCGAGTTCACGTATCTGCGCCTCAATAGCTTCTTTGCTAGGATCCTCAAGTAAATCGTCGTACTCGTGAATGCCATCTAATCCTGCAATCGTCGGATTCGTCTCGTGTAGATACGAAACGTATTCATCCAAAAGTTGGGCTAGTGGCTCTGCCGAGTGTGTCGATGATAACCTCATAACGTTAATCTCTTAGAATGGTACAATAACTGACCGTTCCATTTTTCCAGCAGACTCGTGGTGCCTAATTCCAGTCAATCAAAATCTCGTAATCCGCGCACCAAAACAGCCCCCGCTGAAGAGGGAACTCTTTACGTAATTGCCACCCCAATTGGTAACCTAGAAGATATAACCCTCCGGGCGCTTCGTATTTTAAAGGAAGTTCGTCTCATTGCTGCGGAAGATACCCGCCGAACGGCAAAACTCCTTGCACATTATGCCATTCCCACTCCTCTCACCAGCTTCCACAAGCATAACGAACTCAAAAAGTCTGCCAGCTTACTGCGTCGCCTTAAAAATGGCGATTCTCTCGCCCTAGTCTCTGACGCCGGCACGCCTCTTCTCTCAGATCCAGGAGAAAAATTAGTCGTTGACGTTCTCTCCGCAGGCCTCTCTGTTCAAACCATTCCAGGCGCCAGCGCCATTACTGCAGCCTTATCTGTGTCCGGCATTAACACCTCCTCCTTCGTCTTCCTAGGATTTCCACCAAATAGGTCAAATAATAGAGAAAAATGGTTTTATTCCCTCATAGAAGAAAAAAGAACCCTGATAATTTTTGAAGCACCCCACAGAGTTCGAGCAACACTTAAGTGTGTCCATAAATTATTTGGAAATAGGCCAGTTTCTCTCTGCAGAGAAATGACAAAGAAACACGAGGATTTGGTCACTGGACCTATTAATAGAATTATTCGTGACCTTAAAGAACCTAAGGGCGAATATACAGTCGTAATAGGTGGAAATACCGATCCCATAAAACCCAAAGATATTCAGGAAGCAAAAGAAATAATGCAAGAATTCTGTTATTTGACCAAAGATGGGCTGACTTCTCGCCGATCTGCCATCAAAATCCTTGCAGACCGCTATTCAGTCAGAAGCAAAGAGATTTACAATCTCATAGAAAAAGAAAAGGGATTAGGTCATAACACATAAACAGATTGGTTACGGAACGCTTGACCAGATGGCCCCGTTTTGTTAGATTGTGTGGCCTTTCACGCGCGGCGTGTCTTAAATTTATTAACACAGCGGTCACAAAAATAATGGCAAAAAGACAAGCAACTACCAAGAGCACGACCAATAAGGCCTCTCGCAAGCCAAGAAAAGCATCGGCGGCTCAAAAGAGCCAAGTAAAATCGGTCGTTGAAGCGCGTAAGAAACGCTATCAGAACGCCCTTCGTGTCTATCAAGAAGGGTTAGAAAGTTTGCAATCTCAAAAGTACAAGGCTGCAAGGACAAGTTTTGAAGACCTAATTAATGACTACGCTGACGAACGAGAGCTCGTTGAACGCGCTCTACTGTATCTTCGGGTCTGCGAGCGGGAACTCCGCCCCTCCCAGACAGTAGAAACCTTTGAACATCGACTCCTAGCGGCCACGATGGCACTAAATGCTGGGCGACCGGAGGAAGCCCTTGAACACCTTCATGAGGCTCGCACACAGCAGGCGGACAGCGACAAAGTAGAATACCTGTTGAGCTTGGCAGCAGCCGCTCAAGAGGATCATCAAACTGCGGTGGCACATCTTCTTCGAGCAATTGAATTAAATCCGGACAACCGTTTTCCAGCTCGATCAGAACAAGGTTTTGATTTCATACGAGAAGATGAAGGCATCGTTGAGGCCCTTGAGATTCCACAGGATCCAGATGCAGAAGAAACACAGGATCCAGATGCAGAAGAAACACAGGATCCGAATTTACACGAAACAATGGAGTAGTTTGCTCCTTATAACCTTATGGGTACCCGCCATGTAATTGTGCTGGCGGCCGGGAAGGGCACGCGTATGGGTTCCCACCGGCCAAAGGTATTACATCGTCTCTCTGGGCAAACATTAATCACTCATGTACTCCGCGCGGCGAGAACCTTGGATCCCAAATCCATCACAGTCATTGTTGGCCATCAAGCAGACAGGGTTCGAAAAAGCTTAGCAACACACCACGATCTGCAATTCGTCCACCAGGAAGCACAACTTGGCACTGGTCATGCCCTCCTACAGGCAGAATCCATGTTTTCTGGTATGACAGGAAATCTTATTGTGCTCTCTGGAGATGTCCCACGAATAAGCAGGAAAACGCTTCGCTCCTTGACTAGTGCGCACGAAAATTCACATGCGGTCGCCACCGTGCTGACGGCGAAGCTTAGTCAACCATTTGGGTATGGGCGCATTGTTCGACACAACGGTACATTTGTCGCAACCGTGGAAGAAAGCGATGCCACACCAGCACAAAGAGCGATTCATGAAATTAATACCGGTATTTACGTCTTTCAATTAGGAGCTTTGTTTCCCGCGCTGCACCAAATACCTAAAATGGGGCCTAAGCACGAGCTCTATTTACCTGCATTGCTTTCAAAATATCATCAGAGCGGTCTTAAAGTGGAGACCGTTTCCACTGAAGATTCGAATGAAATTCGAGGTATTAACAGCCAAAATGAATTGGCGGAAGTAGGCATCATGATCAGAAATAGCAAGAACGAAGAACTCATGGCAGCCGGGGTGACGATAGAAGACCCGCCAACAACCTACATTGGAGTTGATGTGTCGGTTGGGGCAGACACCGTCATACATCCCGGTGTGACTTTAGAAGGAAAGACCTCCATCGGGGCTCGATGTGAACTACATTCCGGAATTAGAATCGTGGACTCGGTTGTCGGTGACGACGTCACTATTAATAACTTTTGTGTGATTAGAGATGCTCAGATTGAACGGGGTGGGCAGATCGGCCCGTTCGCTCATCTTCGCCCCGGTTCCACCGTAGGCGATGCCGCCCGTGTAGGAAATTTTGTGGAACTTAAAAAAACCTCGCTTGGTTCTGGCTCCAAGGTGAACCACTTGACCTACCTCGGGGACACGAATGTTGGTGAAGGTGTGAATATCGGAGCTGGCACTATTACATGTAACTACGATGGACAAAGTAAGCATGAAACAACAATTGAAAATGATGTCTTTGTTGGAAGTGGTACACAATTAGTAGCGCCAGTAACGGTAGGTCATGAAGCCTATATCGCAGCCGGTTCATGCATTACAGACGATGTACCGTCAGGTTCTCTCGCAATTAGCCGTGGGCAACAAAAAAACAAGAAAGGCTGGGCAACAAAAAAGAAGTCCGGCAATCATGACGATTGATGACACAGCAGTTTATGCTTAACTGAAGAAAGAAACATCATGTGCGGCATTATTGGATACATTGGCAAAAAGGACGTTGTGCCAACCCTTATCGACGGACTGAGACGCCTCGAGTATCGAGGCTATGACTCAGCAGGTATCGCCCTCGTCCGAGACGGGGCGGTGGAAGTGCGCCGCAGTGCCGGTAAACTGGACCGGCTGGAAGATGTTCTACGCAAACAACCTATTAGCGGAGAGTACGGGGTCGGACATACGCGCTGGGCAACCCACGGCCGTCCCACGGAAGAAAACGCACACCCCCATCGTGATTGTTCGGGCAATATTGTCGTCGTCCACAACGGGATCATCGAAAACTATCTGGAATTGAAAACCGAACTCCTCAACCAAGGCCACCGCTTCGAAACCGAGACGGACACAGAAGTTGTCGCACACCTCGTAGAAACAGAAAAACGAGATGATGGTTTAGAGGAAGCCGTCCGACGCGCACTTAAACGATTACAGGGATTATTTGGTCTCGTCCTCGTGGATGCCGAGAACCCGGACAAAATCATCGCTGCCCGCAAAGGTCCTCCCATTGTTATCGGGATGGGAGACAAAGAATTCTTAGTAGCGTCTGACATTCCAGCCGTCCTTGGCCACACCAATATGATCGTGTTTCTCGGTGACGAAGAAATGGCATCGATTTCTCGTACTTCCGTGAGTTTTAGTGACTTTCAGGGAAATACCGTATCAAAAGCCAGCGAACGTATTCAATGGGACCCGGTGATGGCAGAAAAATCCGGATATAAGCACTTCATGCTGAAAGAAATTTTTGAGCAACCGTGGGCGATTCAGGAAACGGTGCTTGGGCGATTATCTGAAGAACAAGGCACTGTCTCGCTCGACGAACTCAACATCCCAGCCGAAGACCTTCAAGCCATCGAACAAATTTCAATTCTCGCGTGTGGCACATCCTGGCATGCGGGGCTCGTCGGAAAATTTCTCATTGAACAATTAGCACGGGTGCGCGTCGACGTCGACTACGGCTCAGAATACCGATACCGGGGTCCGATCGTCAGTACCAACACTCTCGCGCTCGCGATTACCCAATCCGGGGAATCTGCCGACACACTGGCTGCGCTGCGCGAAGCAAAATCCAATGGGGCCCGCAGTGTGGCGATCTGTAATGTGGTGGGCAGCATGGCCAGTCGTGAAACAGAAGGCACCGTGTATACCCATGCCGGACCTGAAATTGGAGTCGCCTCAACCAAAGCGTTTACGTCACAGCTACTTGCGCTGCATTTATTCGCACTGTATCTCGGGCAACTCCGAGGAACGGTGACGCCGGAAGAGATGCGCGCCCAATTACACGCGGTCACTCAACTACCTGGGCTTATGCAAGAGGTGCTGACTTGTAATGAATCCGTCGCCGCTGTCGCGAAACGCTTTTATCGGTGCGCTGACTTCCTCTATCTTGGTCGCGGGATTCATTACCCGATTGCGCTCGAAGGGGCACTCAAGCTGAAAGAAATTTCCTACATCCATGCAGAGGGATATCCCGCCGGCGAAATGAAGCACGGCCCGATCGCCCTTGTTGACGAACACCTGCCCATCGTCGCACTGGTACCCCGTGGGGCCCTGTTTGAGAAGATGATGTCTAATCTTCAAGAAGCCAAAGCGCGCGGTGGCACTATGATTGTTGTGAGCGACGCAGACGAAGAAGCGTTTCGGGAAGTGCTCAACCTGAAACAAGATGCCCTGATCACTGTCCCAACCACCCATCCGCTCCTCACCCCAACACTGATGGTGATACCCCTGCAGCTTTTGGCTTACCACATCGCCGTACTCCGCGGATGCGATGTTGATCAACCACGTAATCTCGCGAAAAGTGTTACGGTGGAGTAAGTTCAAAACTGTCTCAAGTCTGCTGGGTTGCGTGGATCATAAGATTCTTATAGATAAGATAAATCGACATTTAGTGCTAATTCTGGCAAAAGAGATAATGATTAAACATATCCGTATGAGAGTAGAGAAATTAGTAAAAACTTTAAAAGAACAAGAAAGCCTGAAACAGAATTAAAGGAAAAATAAAATGTTAATAGCAGTAAGAGCAGAAGTAGAAAGTGTTGATCATTGGAGAGAAAAATTTAAAACACATGTGGACTTGTTCAAAAGTCAAGGTGTATCCATTGCTCATATGGGAGCAGCAAATGCTAATACAGTAATTGCAGTTTTTGAAACTAATAATCCTGATGAGTTCGTAAGAATATTTAATGATCCTGCAACAGGGGAAGCAATGTCAAAAGATAAAATAACAGGCGGCGTTGAGATGTTTCTTCTAGATGAGACATTTAAACCTTAATACCATTCTCACCACTATGTTGATTTATGAAACAGCAAGTAGACACCTTATATACAGTCAGTCACCGTGGAATTTCTCGACGACTTAAATCCTGAACAACGCAGGGCCGTCCTCCATACAGATGGCCCGATGCTCATCCTTGCGGGTGCTGGGTCTGGGAAAACGCGCGTGATTTCATACCGGGCGGCCTACCTGATTGGTAATGGCTTCGCCGCACCCGAAGAGATCCTCGCAGTCACCTTTACGAACAAAGCCGCGGAAGAAATGCGGCAACGTGTCGAACGCCTCTTAGAATCTGAATATCCTCGCCTTTGGTTATCAACATTTCACGCGTTTTGTGCACGTCTCCTGCGGCGAGAGGGAGATCTCCTGAATCTTTCTAAAAATTTTGTGATTTATGACACCACGGATCAATTAGCCGTTGTCCGGCGTGTGATGAAAGAGCTAGACATTGATGAACGGATCACATCGCCGCGTGCGGTCCGTTCGAGAATCAGTGACGCAAAAAATCAAATGCAAGATCCCGCAGACATTCGATCGTCTGCCTTCGGTTTTCGAGATGAAGAATTGGCCAAAGTGTACGACCAGTACAACACTGCATTGACACAGGCGAGTGCCCTTGATTTCGACGACCTCTTACTGAAAGCCGTAGAGCTCTTTAATGTCTCCGCGGATACCCGGGAAAAATACTCGCAACAGTTCCGGTACATCATGGTCGACGAATACCAAGATACAAACCGCCCTCAATATCAATTGATTCGACACCTAGCTCACCATCGCAACCTGTGCGTCGTTGGAGATCCCGATCAATCAATCTATAAGTGGCGTGGGGCAGATCTGCGAAATATCCTTGATTTTGAGCAGGATTTTCCCGACCCAACCATTATCCGCCTGGAACAAAACTATCGTTCCACGCAGGTGATCCTCGACGCAGCGTCTGGTGTTATTAGCAATAACCTTGATAGACCAGAGAAAAACTTGTGGACCGACCGTAAAGGTGGCGAGCGCATTATTTATCACCGTGCTCACGATGAGCTCGAAGAAGCTGACTTTATTCTCCAACAATTACAATCCACGCTGGCCGCTACTTCTGAGACAGCGGCGGTGTTGTACCGAACCAATGCTCAGTCGCGTGCAATCGAAGACACATTAACCAGAGAAGGCGTCGCGTACCGAGTCGTCGGTGGCGTACGGTTCTACGAACGGAAAGAAATTAAAGACGCGCTCGCCTATCTCAAGTTGCTCATGAATCCGGATGACGACGTCAGTCTCCGTCGCATCATTAACGTCCCGGCGCGCGGCATCGGAAAAGGCGTTATGGAAGCCTTGGAGAACCTTCCTCCAGACACAGGTGAATCTTCGCCCCTATTTCTCGAATCGGAAGACGCATCAAACTCTTCAACGCTCTGGAAGAAACTTAGCCGTGCCGTCACTCAGAAACTGGTGCCATCCAGAGCCGCATCCGCGCTGGGACGATTTCATAAATTAGTCAGCACCCTTTCCCATCTTGGCACTACCGAAGCCGCTTCTGTCGTGTTGGCGAAAACGCTTGAAGAAAGTGGGTACGTGCAAGCCTTACGGGATGCCGGTACAGAGGAAGCAGAAAATCGCTTAGCTAATTTGCTGGAACTCGTATCTGCCGCACGCGATTACGAAATACGTGATCCGGACGCGAGTTTAGGAGGCTTTGTCGATCGTTTGTCACTGCTCTCAGAAGCTGACGAGGAAGAAGGGGCACCCGATGCTCGTGTGTGGCTCATGACCTTACATGCCGCGAAGGGACTCGAGTTCCCACTTGTTATTATGGCGGGCTTGGAAGAAGGTCTGTTCCCACACGCTCGTTCTGCCGACGACAATGAACAACTTGAGGAAGAGCGCCGCCTCTGTTATGTGGGTATGACACGAGCTGAGGCCCAATTAATACTCACCAGCGCGGAGCGTCGGAGAGTGTTTGGCGAATATCAATCTACAGAACCATCACGCTTCATTGACGAGATTCCATCAGCATTAATGCAAGTGATTGAGCCGCTCGGGGAAAATCCGCATGCTTACGCGTCGCGCACGCACAACCGCCGCGGGAATCGGTATACGAACACTACACGTCCTCAATTTAATGATACTGCTCTCTCAGCGCCCTTTGATGATGCTGACGAGGATCAGTCAGCAACACATCTTCGGGTTGGGGCCCGCGTCCGCCACGCTACGTTTGGTGTCGGCACGATTATGGGACTCGAACAATTGAGTGCAGATATAAAAATAACTGTACGTTTTGAGGAATCCGGTCTGAAAAAATTACTCGCACGCTACGCGAAACTCGAACCCGCATAGTGAATTTCCTTTAGAATCTTCTGTAGTGAAACAACTTCTTGTTTTTTTAGTTCTACTGGCATTCTGGTTTATTTTGTCGGGACACTTCGATCTTTTTCATATCAGCGCAGGCATCATCTGTTCGGCACTGGTCGCACATTTTTCATCCGATCTTCTGAGGCGCCAAGATATATCTCAGGACCGCCTCCATCTTGGTCGGCTTTTGCAATACCTTCCATGGTTGTTCTATCAAATCATCCGGGCGAATTTTCACGTCGCCTACTTAGTGCTCCGGCCACAGAAGATTCATCCTCAGATCGTTCGCTTACGCACCAGCCTAACCAGCGACGTTGCCATAACGGTCCTTGGTAATTCAATTACCTTGACACCGGGAACTATCACCATGGACATCGATCGCGACGAATTAATCGTACACGCCTTAAGCGACAAAGTTGCTAACGATCTTCTTGCGGGCCACCTGGAACGCCGCGTAGCACATGTGTTCACAGTGTCAGGAGGAGATCCTTCATGACCCTATTTTTCCTCAGTGCGGCATTGTGTATCTTGGCCTCTGTGTTCCTTGCGTTATACCGCGTCATCCGAGGACCGGTGGTCATCGACCGCATTGTGGGCTTGAATGTGATTGGGACCAAGACGATCGCGGTTATTTTACTGACTGGGTGTTTATTTGAACGTGTAGAGTTTTTTATTGATATCGCGTTTATGTACGCGTTGATCAACTTTATCGGAGTGCTCGCGTTCTCTAAATATTTTGAACAAAAGGGTCTGAACACACAGAGGCGTCAAACATGACGATCGTCTCGATTATCTGCATCACGTGTGGCGTGTTTTTCTTAGGGTTAGGTGCTGTGGGGCTGCTCCGCTTTCCTGATTTTTATACGCGTATGCACGCAGCAGGGAAGTGCGACACACTCGGCATTCTGCTGGTGTTGGTAGGACTCGCCATTTTAGAAGGGCCAACCCTCACGGGCGTTAAGATTATATTGATCGGCGTGTTTCTTTTTCTTACCAGTCCAACAGCTACCCACGCGATTGCAAAAGCGGCTTTGTCAAATGACGTGCAGTCGCAGGAAGACAACACCAGTTTATGATTTGGCAAATTGATATCGTCCTACTTGGGTTGACCGTCATCTGTGCTCTCTGTGCCATCAACGTGAAGGATCTCTTGGCTTCCATTATCTTCCTGTCGGCGTTTAGCTTGTTTATGTGTTTGCTCTGGCTCGAAATGGGCGCGGTGGACGTCGCCTTCACCGAAGCTGCTGTTGGCGCAGGGGTTACCACCGTGTTATTTGTCGTCACCGTGTTTAAAACAGAAAGGATGAGTCGAGATTGAGGTATCTACATCTCATTATGACCGGACTGACTGGGCTGCTGTTGGTGTACGGATCGTTAGACATGCCCGCCATCGGTGACGGGATGTCACCTGCAAGTACTCGAGTCTCTCCACGGTACATCGAAGATGGTTTCGCAGAAACGGCAGTACCGAATATGGTGACCGCAGTCCTTGCTGATTATCGTGCGTTCGACACTTTAGGCGAAGTAACCGTCGTGTTTACCGCTGCAATAGCGGCGTTACTGATTCTCTCCGGGAGAACCACCAAAGGATAACCCATGCTGACAGAGCCACAGAGTGCCATCGTTACGTGTGTGGTGAGAACGCTAGTTCCGTTTGTTCAGCTCTTTGGTTTATACGTCATCGTGCACGGTCACACCAGTCCCGGTGGCGGTTTTCAAGGGGGAGTAATTCTTGCGGCAAGTGCGATCTTATTGTCGCTTGCTTTTGGCGCCCGTGATCTTCAACGTCGCTTTTCGGTGATGGCACTAACGTCTTTCACGAGTGCAGGGGTCTTGCTGTACGCAGGGATTGGCGTCGTATGTCTCCTGCTCGGTGCAAATTTTCTCGATTACGGCATTCTTCCGGGAGCTGAGCCGAGGAGTCTTGGCATGCTTGGTATTGAGATCGGAGTCGGCATCACAGTGACCGCAGCCCTGATTCTCATTTTCTACGAGATCCTTACTTTCGAGTAAAAATAACATGATTGATTTTGTTATCGGCCATTTCAATGTCGTCACCTACGTTGTGCTGATGATGATTGGGTTTTATGCAATGACAGGAAAAGCCAACCTCATCAAGAAACTTGTGGGGATGAATATTTTTCAATGGTCCATCATCTTGTTTTTTGTCTCTCTAAGTGCGAAGCGCGGAGCGACGATTCCAATTGTCTTACAGGACTCTCAGACGCTGGACCATGCGAGAGAACCGGTGATTACAGCAGCGCAATATGCAAACCCTCTTCCACATGTGCTCATGCTCACAGCGATTGTCGTGGGGGTCGCAACAACTGGAGTCGCGCTGACCCTATTACTTAGAATTTTTAAACGTTACGGGACCCTCGAAGAAGATGTTTTAGTGAAAAAAATTCGGTCAACACCTCGATGAATATCCATCAATCCGCCTTACCAGTCCTCATCGTTGCAGCACCTTTGTTGCTAGCCTTCATCCTACCTGTACTTGGACGATGGAGAGCTTCATGGGCTTTTTCAATCACGATTCTCGCGCTTGGTCTTTCTTTTTTGGGATCGGTCGCGGTCACTAACATCGTACTCACAGTAGGCCCAGTGCAGTATTTCATGGGCGGATGGATGCCCCCTTGGGGTATTGAGTTCCGGATCGACACCCTAGGAGCCCTGATGTTGCTGCTCCTGAGTTTTATTTGTCTACTAGTAGCGGTCTTTGCAAAACAAAGTATTCTGAAAGAAGCTCCTGATCGAGAACCTACTTTCTATAGTGTCTTTTTGTTACTTGTCTCTGGTTTAACTGGTATCGTTGCGACAGCGGACATGTTCAACATGTACGTTTTCCTCGAAATTTCCTCGTTAACAAGCTATGCGCTGGTAGCACTGGGGGGCGGTGCCGCCGTCGTATCTGCATTTCGTTACGTCATTCTAGGTACAGTCGGTGCGGCCTTTTATCTTCTCGCCGTCGGCTATTTATACAGTGTCACTGGTTCACTGAACATGGCTGATCTGACGCTGATCTTACCTGACGTCTATCACCTAAACGCTGTACGTGTGGGTTTCGCATTTTTAGTAATAGGATTGGCAATCAAAATGGCGCTCTTTCCAATGCACGCGTGGCTACCCGGGGCCTATTCAGATGCCCCGTCGAGCGTAAGTGCACTAATTGCTGCAACCACGACAAAAGTCGCTGCTTACGCGTTGATTCGTATGATGTTTTTTGTCTTCGAGCCAAATTTTTCCATCGAGTTGCTCCCGGTCACAACGCTCCTCAGTTGGATGGGAGCCATCGCCATGGTTCTCGGTTCAGTCATGGCCCTCGCCCAATCCGATTTGAAGCGCATGCTGGCGTATTCGTCGGTCGCGCAAATTGGGTATATCGTCCTCGGTATAGGCCTCGCGAATACCAATGGATTTACGGGAGGGGTGCTGCACTTAGTAAATCATGCGTTTATGAAAGGTTGTCTTTTTTTGGTGGCTGGTGCCATTGTCTTTCGAACCGGCCGCCGTCATATTCGGGAACTTAGGAATCTTTCGCACGCAATGCCATGGACCGCCGCAGCCTTCACCGTCGCGGCCTTTTCAATGATTGGCATCCCTCCATTAGGTGGTTTCTTCAGCAAGTTATATCTAATCCTTGGAGCAATCGATTCTAGACAATGGATCTTCGTGGCGGTGATTCTTTTGAGTAGCGTTCTGGCCCTAATGTATTTTGTGAATGTCATTAGATTCATGTACTTCCCTGATAGCGATGGTTCCGACCGAACTGTGCCACTGGAAACGCAACAAGAGGCACCCCTCTCAATGCTTGTGCCAATCGTAACGTTAGCAGTGGGCGTGATCCTTCTCGGTGTATTCAATGGGAATATCGTTTCTCATTTCATTACCGCTTCGATGCCAACAGGTTTTATCAGGTGATGATATCGTGATTGTATACGCCGCTTGGACCTGTATCGTGGCACCACTAATAGGGACGTGCATTACGCCTCTCTTGGCTCGGCAATCGCTGCAGTCTGCCCGTCTTGGTGCGGTGAGCTTCTCCTGCATTGCTGCGCTTGCAGCCCTCTGTTTACTTCCAAGTTTAACGGACGGACAGATGCTCCCTCTGCAAAGCGAAATCGAGTGGCTAGACTATCCAATTGATCTTGGGTTTGGACTCTTGATCGATCCCTTGAGCATTGTATTAACCAATGTGGTCGCCGTCGTCAGTTTCATCATCATGGTCTACTGCTTGGGATACATGGGTAGCAACTCCAACCAAGTGCGTTTTTGGATGTGGATGAATGGCTTCATAACAAGCATGTTGCTGCTCGTGCTCTCCAACAACCTGTTATTCATGTTCGTTGGATGGAAGTTGGTCGGCGTCTGTAGCTACGGCTTGATTGGCTATTATTATCAAGACCAACGGTCGTACTGGATAGGCGGACCCTCACCCACGCACTTTGTTACCCCATCACAGGCAAGCCTGAAAGCACTCGTAGTCACAGGTGTTGGGGACATGTTTATGTTGGGTGGCATTCTTATCTTGTACTTCTATGCTGGCACTCTTAATTTCGTCGAGCTTTACGCTACCGCCCCAGAGTGGTTAGCTGTAATGGCCGAACGTTCTGGCATGATTCTCCTTGTGAGCGTGCTACTACTCGCGGGACCCATTGGAAAATCAGCACAATTTCCGTTACACGAATGGCTGCCTGAAGCAATGGCAGGACCAGGACCCGTATCAGCACTGATTCATGCGGCCACGATGGTCAAGAGCGGCATTTATTTTGTCGCACGATTGGTGCCCCTATTTTACATGGGGCGTTGGGTTGTCGGTATAGAGGAGGCCAGCTGGTTTTTTCAGATCGCGGCCTGGGTAGGGGGGTTCACGGCTCTTCTAGCCGCAACGCAAGGCATAGTAGCCGTAGAGCTTAAGAAAATCCTCGCGTATTCTACGGTAAGCCAAATTGGTTACATGATGATGGCCCTCGGAGTAGCCGGCCTGGGACCAGGACTGCTGATCGATGGATATACTTCCGGCATATTTCACCTTGTGAGCCACGCACTGTTTAAGGCGTGTCTTTTTCTCTGCGCCGGAACAGTGATTCACGCAGTGCACGCTATCTATATCCATGACATGGGATCACTGAAGCGATGGTTACCGCTGACCTGGCTATTGACACTCGTTTCCTCCTTGTCTCTCATGGGACTCCCTCCATTTCCCGGGTTTTGGAGTAAAGATGCCGTTTTACTTGTCACATTAGAAGCAAATCGGCCCCTCTTTATGCTTGCGTTAACTACTGTCGGTCTTACAGCGTTGTATACCGTTCGTCTCTTAGCCACCGTGTTCTACGGTCATCCAAGCCAATCCGTAAAGAAAGTGTTAGCACCCCAAAACACGAGAACCGACGGGACCCTTTCTATGCGAGTAGCTGTCATCTTCCTCGGCATATTGATTGTTGTCGCAGGTTTGGGCGGACCGCTCTTAGAAACAACACTGCATACTAGTTTTGAAGCAAACAATTTAGGTTTTGCATTATCTCAAACAGCAGAATCCTACAATGCGGATAAGTCCCATGTGCTCGTCTCCGTTCTAGCGCTTCTATTTCTCTTGGCTGGTGGTATTCCTGGCTATTATTTTTATAATCACACACGGTCTTCTCTAGATACTCTCTTTAAACAATCACCCGCTCTTGTCGCTACCCACCGCTTTCTGTGGAACAGGTGGTGGATTGACAGGTTCTACACGGTCGTCTTTGTTGATGGCACAACACGGATCGCTGCATGGATTACACGCAGTCTTGAAAGTCGTTGGAATAACTGGGTTCACGACCAAATGCCACGGGCATTTACAGAAAATGCTGAACGGTTAATTCGTCGTCTCCGAACCGATACTGAAGAGTTGTTGTATAACGTATCGTACGTCCTAGTGTTATTTTTGTTAATGCTGATCATGTTTATTTTTCGACCTGTGTGAGTTGATTCATGCCATTTGTACTATTGCAAATTCTCGTAATACCGCTACTCGCGACCCTAGTGATTTTTCTGGGACGTAAATCATGGGGATACGCTGCCGGATGGGTAGTTGCTCTCGCGATGTCATATACAACCATCTTAGTCTTGTCCGTTGGTTTCACGGTGCATCGTGGTGAGCCCTTGTCAGAAACCTATCTACTGATTGAACCAGGTATCCATCTCGGTCTGTTGGCCGATGGCCTCAGTGTTCCCACACTGGCTATCGTGTGTTTTTTATCTGCGGTGTTGGCCTTTTACTCCATCCACTATATTGCTCATCGGGTCGAGGTGCTCTACGCACAGGAATCAGCAGATGTCCGTCGCAGTTATTACGTGCGATTTTTTTACCTCTTTCCCCTCTTTCCTGTTGGTTTTATTGGAACGATTTTAAGCACTAACCTAGTGTCAATCTATTTCTTTCTTGAGGTCCTGACACTCACCTTATTTTTTTTAATGGCATCCTTCGGCTATCGAGAACGCATAAAAATTGCGTTTGTCAGCCTGTCGTGGGGCATCATTGGCGCGCTCCTTTTCCTCGTAGCAGCCCTAATGGTCTACAGCCAAATCCAAACTTTAGAAATTGCTGCGTTAGGAGGATTAGTAGGCAATCCACTGGTTGTCGGCATTATTTCTGTTTTTCTGATCAGTCTGATAATGAAACTGGCCCTGTTTCCGTTTCATGTTTGGATGCCGTCAGTACACGCAGAACATCCAACGTGTATTGCCGGCTTGTTAGCGATTTATGCCAACCTGGCTTTATACATTATTATTCGCGTTCTGGTCTTACCCCTGACCACAGATTTTGAACCGTTCAGTTTACCGTTAATGTTTCTTGCGCTTATCACAATGGTCTACGGCTCGTTACTGACACTTGCCCAGACAGATATCAAACGGCTAGCCGCTTGTTCAACAATTAGTCAGATCGCCTATTCCGTGTTGGGAGTTGGGGCACTAACAGTGGCTGGACTCGAAGGTGGTATGTTTTTCTTTCTCAGTCATATCCTTGGTAAAACTCTTTTCTTTTCCACCGCTGGCATTGTTGTCTATGTCACAGGCATTCGTGACATGAGGCAGCTTGGCGGTTTAGCGCAAAAAATGCCCATTACCGCCACTTTGTGGATTGTCGGCTGCATGATGCTGTCCGGGTTCCCTCCATTCAGCAGTTTTACAGCGGAATGGATTATGTTTACGGGTATTTTCGAGCGGGGTCTCGTGAACAGTCCCAGCGCGATTGCGTTAGGTATTGGCGGACTACTTGCTATTTTGCTTACGGTGAGCTATTCGTTCGGTGCTGCCAAGAAAATATTTTTTGGACCTCTAAACCCTGAACTGCAAGCCAATGAAACCATTCGCGATCCGGGATGGTTAATGACTGCCCCTCTTTTTGCCGTTGCGATTATCTCGATGGTTCTAGGTTTATATCCACAAATAATCATGGATTTCTTACACACCGTGTTGAACGTGCACCTATAAGAAAAGGCTGCCAAGTCGTGTTAGAGACCCAAGCAGCCTTAAAAAATGCTTTTAAAAAAAGACTGGCCTGTTTAGCTAATGTTACTAATGACCCAGCGGCCATCGACTAAGCCATCTGGTCCATCGAGTTCCACTTTTTCCAGCGTGATGACCATCGTTCGATCTGAGGAAGCTCCGTCGAGTTCAACAGTTGCATTAATCGTAACTTCTTTTGAAATTAAGGTGCCACCAAAATCCTGAACCGCAATTGGATTATTGGGATCAAAGGCACTAACTGAAGCAACCGCGCTTTCCGCACTCAAAGCGTTTTCTGCCTCGGATACGGAGCGTGAGTGCTCTTGTGATTCATCTCGATAAGTCGTCCACTGCTCCTGAACCTCTTGATCGCGAGAACGAACGTCTTCGTCTGCCCTTTCTGCTTCAATTACCCGGGCAATCGCATCAAGGTTCTCATCTTGATACATTTTCATTTCGCCGGCGAATTCTTGCTGGGCCTGTTGAGCTTCCCTAACGGCGCCCGCCAATTCTTGCATCCTCAGCGGTCGTCTTGCTTCCTCCGCAACGTTTTCAACATCAAACCCACTTACATTGCCATCCGTATTGATATCAAAAGACACCATGGCGATATTTCCAAGGGTTGCGCGATCATTAACCCGGGAAGCAGTAAAAAAATTTCTTATTAAAGAGCTTTCTTCCCCTCCTCCACCACACCCGACCATTGCTATAATGATAAAAAACAGTCCAGCGGAAGTAATTGTTTTTCTTGATGATCTAGAGACTGTCATGGCTGCCTCCTAAATTATCCAATTCATGGCTTAAACGCCAACTACAGATTATTCTCTTCTTTCTCGCCTTCTATAATCCTGTTTTCGCTCGTATTTGTTTCAAGCAAACGCGCTACCGACACTACTCTGTCTTCCTTGTCAATACCTATCAGACGAACACCCTGAGTAGCCCTCCCTATGGGGCGTATATCCCGCGTGTCCATCCGTAATATCTTGCCCTGCTGGGTGACAAGCATCAACTCATCATCCTTGGCAAGACATGCGATACCAACAACTTTACCGTTGCGACTACTCGCTTGGATATTAATAATACCGACTCCCCCTCTCGATTGCACGCGGTATTCTGAAAGAGGGGTACGTTTTCCATAGCCATGTTCCGTTACAGTCAGCAGTGTCCCGCTCGGCTGGACAGCGGCCATCGCAACAACTTCATCACCCGCACGGAGAGCAATTCCTCGAACACCGCGGGCTGTTCGACCCATAACCCGTACGTTACCTTCTTTAAAACGGATGGCTTTTCCGTTGCGAGTCCCGATAAAAATATCGCTGTCTCCATCAGTCAATTCTGCTCCCACGAGAGCGTCACCTGGCCCGATACCTACAGCAATAATGCCACCTGCACGCGGACGCCGAAAAGCACGTAAATCTGTGCGTTTCACCACACCTTTGCGTGTGCCCATCATTACAAATCGTTGCCTGTCTTCCTCAGGCCATTCTCGTACAGTTTCAAGAGCGGCAATTTTTTCTCCTGCTTCCATCGAGACCAAGTTAGCAATAGCCTTACCCTTACCCCCTGGCCCAACATCTGGAATTTCGTGCACTTTCAACCAATATACTCGACCTCGATCAGAAAATATCAGGACATACGCGTGGGTCGATGCGACAAACAGGTGGGTTAGAAAATCTTCTTGCCGAGTGCGCATACCAATGCGGCCCTTACCTCCTCGGCGTTGATTTCGATATTGCGTTACTGCGGTTCGTTTAACGTATCCTGTGTTACTGACCGTAATAGCGACCTCTTCGTCAGCAATTAAATCTTCTATGCTGAGTTCACCCTCTGCAGCAATAATTTCTGTCCGGCGGGAATCGCTGTACGTTTCTTGAATAGCCCGCAGTTCGTTAACCACAATTTCCATCAACAGAGATTCATTTTCTAAAATGGACTTGAGTCGCGAGATCGTTTTTACTAATTCGGCGAGTTCGTCAGCGATTTTCTGTCTTTCCAGGCCTGTTAATCGCTGAAGTTGCATGTCCAAAATTGCCTGCGCTTGTATCTGTGACAGCGAAAAAGATTCAATTAGCCCGACACGTGCTTCGGCAGGGGCCTTGGCACCGCGAATCAATTTAATTACTGCGTCCAAATGATCGAGAGCCGTCCGCAAACCTTCCAAGACGTGCGCACGCGCTTCAGCTTTTCGGAGATCAAATTCCGTACGGCGACGAACAACCTCGCGTTTAAATTCCAGAAAGTGTTCAATGAGGGAAAGTAACGGTAATTCTTGGGGGCGCCCACCAACAATGGCCAGCATGATAATTCCAAAGGTGGTCTGGAGAGATGTATGTTTGTAGAGGTTATTGAGTACGATTTCTGGTATTTCGCCCCTCCGAAGCTCAATAACAATACGCATCCCGTGACGATCGGATTCATCTCGAAGATCGACGATCCCGTCAACAACCTTATCCCGCACCAGTTCCGCGATTCTCTCAAGCAGCCTTGCTTTGTTCAGTTGATAAGGAATCTCTGTCACAATAATCGCGACTTTATCGTTCTTCTTGAGAGGTTCAATCGTAGTCCGGGCGCGCATAGTAATCGATCCACGTCCAGTGCGGTAAGCATTTTCAATACCTGCCCGTCCAACGATGAAGCCCCCTGTTGGAAAGTCTGGGCCCGGAATAAGATTCGCCAGCATTTCAGCTTTTGTATTTCGCTGCTCTTGCTGGTTTTCAGCCACCCAAACAACGCCGTCAATGACCTCTTTCAAATTATGTGGTGGAATGTTTGTTGCCATACCCACAGCGATTCCAGACGATCCATTGACTAGTAGATTGGGGTAGGGCGCCGGCAAGACCGTGGGTTCTGTAGTGGTTTCATCGTAATTAGCAACAAAGTCAACGGTTTCCTTGTCGAGATCCGCCATGAAATCATCGCTGATCGCTTGCAACCGAGCTTCTGTATACCGCATGGCCGCCGGGGGATCTCCGTCTACGGAGCCAAAATTTCCTTGGCCCTCTACAAGCGGGTGACGCATATTAAATCGCTGCGCTAAACGCACCAGAGTATCGTAAATGGAGGCATCACCATGGGGATGGTAGTTACCCATCACCTCACCCACAATCTTGGCGCACTTCCGGTATGGTTTCTTGGCTGACAGCCCCATCAAACGCATGCCATATATCACTCGGCGATGCGCTGGCTTAAGACCGTCTCGAACATCAGGAAGCGCACGGCCGATGATTACGCTCATCGCGTAATCCATATACGACCGCCTCATTTCATCTTCTATGTTAACGTCGATGTTTTTTGGTGCACCCGGTTCTGCCATGTGATCTTCTGCTTTACTCTGAAAACTATTCGTTCTTAGACATCAAGATTTTTCACATCAAGAGCATTCTCTTCAATAAACTTCCTGCGCTCTGCCACGTCATCACCCATTAGCGTCACAAATGTGTCGTTCGCTTCGACCTCGTCCTCTGCATGGACTTGTAGCAAGGTTCGACTCTCCGGCTTCATCGTGGTGGTCCACAACTGATCCGGATTCATCTCCCCAAGACCTTTGTACCGATTAATGGCTACTCCTCGTTTTCCAACCGCAATAATGTGATCTAATACTTCGTCAACAGACTGTAGCTCCACCGATTTCGTTCTTTCTGGGATACCGTGGGTTTCCGTCTGATCCACAACGTCAGACACGCCTTCGATAGCATCATTGCTTTCTCCCTGGGCCTGGACCAGCGAAACCAAAAACGGCCCCACTAACTTTCCAAGGGACGCATTTTCATATGCAGCAATAAGAGCTCTATACTCCGCCGATTCAACGAAAGCAACACCGACGGCCTGCTCCTGAGAAACACCGCGCTGGCGATCCTTCACTCTTAAAACAAAAGCGTTATGTTCCTCATCACGACCAACGATTACTTGCCTCGTCTCGGAAGTCAGCGCTGCCGTGATATTTTTTGTGTTGTCGTCATCCAGAAAAAACTCTCGTCCTCGGGCGCCGTGTGTGAGCAACGAAAGCACCAAGTCACCATTGAAACCCCTTCGCTCTACAACAGACAACAGTTTGCGAAAAGCCAGAACTTTATGAAGCGTACTTTCAAGTTCGGACCCGGAAAATTCTTCACCCGTCTTTACAACACGGACACACCTAGATTCGCTGGCACGTTTGATTAACCAGCCGTCTAAATCCCGGTCGTCCTTAATGTAATGCTCGCTACGTCCACGCTTCACGCGATATAAAGGCGGTTGGGCAATATAAATGTGACCTGCCTTGATCAAACTCCCCATCTGACGATAAAAAAATGTCAGCAGTAATGTGCGAATGTGCGATCCGTCAACATCCGCATCCGTCATAATGATGACTCGGTGATACCGAAGTTTTTCAAGATCCACTTCACCTACACCAACCCCACAACCAAGAGCCGCAATCATTGTTTTAATTTCATCACTGCTCAACATCTTGTCAATACGGGCTTTTTCGACGTTCAGAATCTTTCCTTTAATCGGAAGAACCGCTTGGAATTTACGATCTCTACCTTGCTTCGCTGATCCACCTGCGGACTCGCCTTCTACAATGTAAAGTTCGCTGCGCGTCGGATCACGTTCTTGGCAGTCTGCAAGTTTTCCAGGAAGCGAACTGTTGTCCAAAGCTCCCTTTCGGCGCACTAGATCGCGTGCTTTTCTTGCGGCCTCGCGCGCTCGCGCAGCATCAATTCCTTTGTTCACAATTTTCTTCGCGACCGAGGGATTTTCCTGAAGATACGCACCAAGTTTGTCGTTGAGAATCGTCTCGACAATACCTTTAACTTCCGTATTCCCCAGCTTTGTTTTTGTTTGCCCTTCGAATTGCGGTCGAGGAATTTTCACACTTACTACTGCAATCAAGCCCTCCCGGATGTCATCGCCGCTCACGCTTTCTTTCAAATCTTTGGCAAGATTTTTTTCATTCGCATACGCATTAATTGTGCGTGTGAGCGCCGCACGAAAACCAGATAAATGTGTACCGCCTTCTTGAGTATTAATGTTATTTGCAAAGGAGTAAACGGTTTCAGCAAACGCATCGTTCCACTGAAGAGCTATCTCAGCCTCAATTCCGTCCCTAGTGCCCTGCATAAATATCGGGTCCGCATTAACTGTAACCTTGTTTTTGTTTAGGAACTGAACAAAGGAAACGATGCCGCCTTCGTATTGAAAGCGGTGGTTTTTACCAGTGCGCTCATCGTCCAAAAGAATGGTAATACCGGCGTTTAAAAACGCCAATTCCCGGAGGCGATGCGCCAGGGTGTCAAAACTAAATTCGACCGTTTCAAAAATCTTGGTGTCGGGGGTAAATGTAACTTGGGTACCTCGTTTTGTTGTAGTGCCCGTTGTTTCAAGATCCCCTATTGGATTTCCCCGCTCGTAGCTCTGATGATATACCTGTCCCTCTCGCCAAATCTCGAGATCCAACTTTTCGGAAAGCGCATTCACGACTGAAACGCCAACGCCATGCAACCCACCAGATACCTTGTAACTGTTATTGTCGAATTTCCCGCCTGCATGAAGGACTGTGAGAACAACTTCCGCAGCAGTCTTTCCGCTCGCGTGTTGATCGACTGGAATGCCTCGCCCGTTGTCAACTACAGTAACTGAATTGTCAATATGGATGGTGACGGAGATCGTGTCACAAAACCCAGCCAGCGCTTCGTCTATAGAATTATCAACTATTTCATATACCAGGTGATGGAGGCCAGGGGCACCGGTTGAACCAATATACATGGCTGGTCGTTTTCGAACAGCCTCTAGGCCCTCCAAGACTTTAATCTTGTCTGCTCGGTAGGTCTCTCCTTGTTCAAGCCCTTCTATTTCAGGGGGAGAGACTCCAGTGCCCGGCGGATCCCCACCGTCTTGTTTATTGTGATCAATGTGCGACATTAGATTCCGTTTTTCGGATGGTTTTAACCTTAATGAGGACCACTAAACCCGCATTGGCATAATAACGTAGGTATAATCAGCATCCGTCCCGCCTGCTGGTTTTAGAACCGCTTGACTCATTTCATCCTTAAACTCAAGTTGAACGGTTTCGACACCAGCAACACCAAGAAAATCCAATACATATTGGGCGTTAAAGCAGATATCAAGCGGATCGCCAGAGTACTCTACGGGTAGGGTTTCCGTTGCTTCACCAACTTCTGGACTACTTGAGGTTATATCGATTTTATTTGGTTCTATTTTTAATTTCACAGCACGAGAGCGCTCACTTGACAGCAGGGCTACTCTTTTAATCGCGCTGGTGAGTTTATCCCTATCAAAATCGACTGTTTTATCGTTTCCTGTTGGTATCACTCGCTCATAAGCGGGAAATTGCGCATCTATTACCCGTGAAATTAATTGTCGTCCGTCAACATTAAAAAAGAGATGGTTGTCTCCATTCTCATACTCAATATCGTCGTCCCCATCCCCTAAGAGTGTTTTTAGTTCCCAAAGTGTTTTTTTGGGAAGAATGGCTTTTACTTCATCTGTCTTTTTTCCTTTTAGTTTAACCATGACTCGTGCGAGGCGGTGACCATCTGTCGCAACCAAACTCATTGTGTCGCCGGTTAATATAAAAAGCGCACCATTTAAAAAATACCTTGTATCTTCCCCTGTGATGGCAAATTGTGTTTTTGTGACCATCTCCCGAAAACCTTCTCGGGGAAGAGCTATTAAGTCTCCACTTCCGGCCTCTGGAAGTGTGGGAAAGTCGTCTCGGGGTAGGGTTTGTATCCGTGAGTCAAATTTATCAGCGGACACCTTTACTACACCTTTCGTTCCTTGTTTGATTTGAATATTGGTCTCAGGAAGAGCCCGAACAATTTCATATAGTTTCTTTGCCGGAATAGTAAGAGAACCTTCTTTCACGTCTGATGCAATACATTTACTCCTCAACCCAACTTCTAAGTCTGTTGCTAGTAAATTAACTTGTTTTTCCCCATTTGCTTCAACAAGGATGTTCGCTAAGATGGGTATTGTGTTTTTTCTTTCAATAATTCCTTGAAAGAGCTGCAACTCTCTTAAAAGATCTGTCCTTTTCGCGCTAAATTCCATGTGGTTGATAACCTCTATAGAGGGGCCTACAAGATCAATTAATAAAATCTTATTAATTGAAATTAATAAATAAATTATAACAGGAATATATACTGTTTTGAAAGTAGAACGGTTTTTATAAATAATTGGAAACAAACCATTTAATCGGTTTTTTTTATGTTGATAAAACAGTAATGATTAGTTTTTTGCTGTGGGTGTTTTTAAGTCCACATGAAAAGCAAACCAGCGAATCTGTTGATTGTGTGTAAGAACAGGAAAAGGTTCTTGTTTTATTATTGAAAAGCTTGGAGAAAACTGTTGATAAGGGTGTTGAAATCTCTATCTGCTTTGCACCGATCATTCACTTTTCTAATGGAGTGAATCACAGTGGAATGGTGTTTACCCCCAAAGCTTTTCCCTATTTGTGGTAACGAGGCGTTAGTTAAAGATTTTGATAAGAACATAGCGATCTGCCTTGGAAGAGTAACAGTTTTTGAGTTGTTTCTTGATTTTAGATCACTGATTTTTAATTTATAGTGATTCGCTATAAATTTTTGAACGTTCTCGATTGTAATTGGTTGATCATCCCGTTCGAGCAGATCGTGGAGAACTTCTTCTGCTAAGGAAAGAGAAATTTCAGATCCTGTAAGTGATGCATAAGCAAGAAGACGAATCAAAGAACCTTCAAGTTCCCTAATATTTGATTTAATCCGACCAGCAATATAGAGCGCGACGTTATTTGCGAGAGGAACGGCCTCCGCCTCAGCTTTCTTTTTAAGGATGGCTACCTTTGTTTCGAGATCTGGGGGTTGTATGTCCGCAATTAATCCCCATTCAAAACGGGATCTTAGCCGTTCCTCTAAGGCAGGAATTTCATGAGGGGGGCAGTCGCTACTTATAATAATTTGTTTTTGGGCGTCGTAAAGCGAATTAAACGTATGAAAAAACTCTGTCTGGGTTCCTTCTTTTCCAGCGAGAAACTGTACGTCATCAACAAGAAGGATGTCCATGCTCCGATACCGTTCTCTAAAATCGAGAATACGATCGTAGCGAACCGCATTAATCATTTCATTCATAAATCGTTCAGAAGAAATGTATGTTAATTTAAGATTTGGAGATTGTTCCAGTAAGTACTGGCCAATAGCGTGCATGAGGTGGGTTTTTCCAAGACCGACCCCACCATATAAAAACAGCGGGTTGTAGGAGCGAGAAGGAGCTTCTGCGACAGCGAGTGAAGCTGCGTGGGCGAATTGATTTGAGGGTCCGACGACGAACCGATCAAACGTATACCTGGCACTTAATCCTCGTTGTTGCGATGGAGAGTTGGCGATTTCAGAGACAGGAGGAGGCGGAAGGGTTTTCTCTTTAACCGGTTTAACAATCTTAATTTCTTCCCCTGTTTTAAAGGTTATTTTTACTTCTTGTTGATTAATTTCGTTCAAAGATTCTTGGATAATTCCCGCGTAATGCTTGTTAAGCCAATCCCTAAATAGCGTGTTTGGAACACGGATCGTTACTACTGGACCATTTTTATCAACAAACGAAGTCGGTTTAAACCAAGTGTAGTAACTGTGACGGTTTATTTTACCCTCGATGCGAGTAAGGACTGAACCCCAAATATCTTCTTGCATGCTTAACCCAAACCAAAGGTTCTCAAACTGTTGGTTTATTCAAAAACTGTTAAACCAGTAAGAGCCTTTTCCCTAGCCAAAAGGAGTAATTCTCATGGAGCCATCCAAAGTTTTGTTTTGATTCCCTAATTTATTCCCATAAATTACAGAGACGGTAACCCCACCGCACAAAATAAAATTTCCACAACTTTTTCCACAGTTGTGGAAAACTGCTTAGAAAATTCATGTGCAGAGCCGCGAAATGTACCACAAACGGCTATTGGCCGCAATAAATTAAGCTCGAATCGATTTTTTGTGAAAAAACGTAAATTAGCTATGTAACTTTTTGGTAAACCAACTTCAAGCGTTGACACCATCAAGACGCGTTTACTACTATCTCAAGCTCGGCTTTTAAAAATAAACCACCGACGTAGAGCTCGGTGTGGAGCCAAAAAACAATGAAACGCACGTATCAACCCAATCGTCGGCGTCGGAAGCGCACTCATGGTTTCTTGACGCGAATGAGTACAAAAAACGGTCGACTAGTGATTAAGCGTCGGAGAGCCAAGGGTCGTAGTCGTCTTGCTGTGTCGTAAGATACTGTAAAAAAAAGACTTGTTGGATTATCGAAGAATGCTGGTCCGCAGCGAACGGATTCGTCGGAGACCTGAATTTTTGAAGGTTCAGCGTTCTGGCGCTCAAGTTCGTGGTCGCTACCTAACCTTGTTTGCTCTCAAGAACCACACACTAGTGGCTCGTATGGGTGTGGTTGCTACCCGTAAATTAGGAAAGGCAACTTGTCGGAATAAGGCTAAACGTCTCGCTCGTGAACTCTTCAGACTCAACGCAAGACCGAGCGGTTTTGATTTGGTGGTTATGCCGAGACGAGGTTTTATAGATGCGGCTTTTGTTGATGTGGAAAAGGACTACAGGGCACTTCTGTCGCGAATAAAAGAACAGAAATGATTAGAATCTGGTTTTCTCAACTTCTCACACGCGCTGTGATGGCCTTTATTTACGTTTATAAGGTGACGCTGTCTCCCATTTTTGCGGGTTCTTGTCGATTTGTACCCTCCTGTTCTGCATACGCTCTTGAAGCGGTAGAAAAACACGGGGCTTTTATGGGTTCTTGGTTGGCGATCAAGCGTCTTTTTCGATGCCACCCCTTTTGTGCTGGGGGCCTTGATCAGGTACCTACAGTTCCCGAGTCTCCGGTCGTCCCCAAAAGGTAAATTTTATCTATGGATCAGCGCAGGATTCTCGTCGCGATGTTCTTGTCAATGTTGGTAATAACAGCTTGGCAATACTTTTTTGTTCCACCACCGAACCAAGTCCAGCCAGTTACTACTGAAAAAATAGGCCTTCCAGAGGATTTGCCGTCAGAGTCGTCTTCGACAACACCCCCACCGGCCGAAGCATTCGGTAGGATGGCGTCCACCGTTGATCCAGTTTCTCCGGTTCGTTCGGTTGTTGACATTGCGACGTCCGATCCGGTCGTCAGTGATACCGAGGAACGCGAAGTGTTGGTTGAAAGCGATTTGTTTAGGGCAGTTTTTTCCAATCGTGGAGCGGAATTGATTAGTTGGCAGCTGAAGGCTCACCGGGAAGATGATGTCCTAATTGATTTGGTGCCTCGCGATCTTCCGCTTGACGAACCACGAGCTTTTGGCATTGCTTTTTTTGATCAACCAGACCTGACTCAGATTGCGAAAGAAGCTCTATTTAAAGCTAATATCACCCAACTTAAATTACAGGATCGCGCCGAAACCGTGGTGTTTGATTACGAAGACGCCAACGGACTCAGGTTACGGAAGACTTTTTTATTTAATCCATCGATTAGTCCCTATGTCGTCACAGTGTCGGTAGAAGCCCACCAGGGACAACAAACATTGAAGCCCATTCTTCGATGGGGTCCCGCGCTCGGAGGGGTCGAGCGTTCCAGTGGAGGAATTAGTTACAAAGAGGGACCGCGAGGCATTCTGTACGGTCGTGTATTAGAGGCTGGGATTTTCCAAGAAACGGACATGACTCGTCCAGATAGAAGCGATATAGACGAACAGTCCACCTATGAAGGCCAGATGTTATATGCCGGTGTTGACAACCATTATTTTTTGGCAGCAGCCCTGCCGGCATCACGCTTGGGCACTATCGATTATCGGAATGTCTCACTACCAAACCCAGATTTGGACGACCGAGCTTTGCTCGCTTTTGATCTAGCGTTGGAAGATGGGATAGACGAACTGGCCTTTTACTTGGGACCCAAGGAATTTAACGTTCTTGAAAGCGCCGGAAATTCTCTACAACTCGCAATTGATTTTGGATTTTTCGCCGCATTAATTGTTCCGTTACACCGTTCCCTAACATGGGTTTATGAAACTGTAGGTAATTGGGGTATTGCGATTATTTTGTTAACTATAGTCATCAATCTAATTATGTTTCCGCTTCGGCATAAGAGTGTGATGTCCATGCGGAAAATGCAGGAACTACAACCCCAAATGAAAGCGATTCAGGATCGTTACAAGCATCTCAAAGCGACTGATCCAGAAAAACAGAAGATGAATAAGGAAGTAATGGCGCTGTATACGGAAAAGGGAGTGAACCCCATTTCTGGCTGTTTACCGATGCTTCTAACCATGCCTGTTTTGTTTGCCTTCTACCGTTTACTTTCGTTGTCAATTGAAATGCGAGGTGCTCCATTTCTAGGATGGATAACAGATCTTTCTGCGCAAGATCCCTATTATGTAACACCAATTGTGATGGGTGCGAGCATGGTCCTACAGCAACGCCTGACCCCCTCCCAAGCTGAACCCATGCAGCAGAAAATTATGATGCTGATGCCTGTCATTTTTACCTTTATGTTCCTCAGCGCGCCTAGCGGATTAGTGATTTATTGGCTCACAAGTAATCTTTGGGGTATTGGGCAGCAGTTGATAACGTATCAGCTCACGGGTCCACTCAAGACCAGTGCAGTCAGACCTCCTGCGGAGGGACGAGCCAAGAAAAGCGACCGCAAAAGAAAAGGCGAAAAAAAAATTAAGAACGCAGCGATCGAACCAGAATAATTGAGCGAAGTGAAGAAAGAGAGGAAACCATGGCCGATGATCTAAATTCGGAGATGATCGAATTTGTAAGTTCGATCACGATTGCAATGGGTCTTGATGCTGACGTTTCCGTTGAATCAATCGAAGACGGTACACGCATCGTCATAACAGGAGAAGGCAGCGATGTGTTTCTGCAGCGTAAAGCAGCAGGTTTGGATGCCCTCCAACATGTTGTGAATGCAATGTTTCGGCGCAAGCATGAAGGGCAACACCTTGTGGTCGATTGTCTCGATTATCGAAAAGGGAAAGATACTGAGTTGGTCGAAAGTGCCAAACTTTTAGCCCAGCGAGCATGTGAAACAGGAGAGCCGCAGGAAATAGGTCCCCTGAATCCATATGCTAGGAGAATAGTCCACCTTGCCATTGCCGAAGACCCTTCAGCGTCTTCTGAAAGTATCGGCGACGCGTTCATGAAAACGGTTGTCATTACATCGGATGAACCGGTAGGCGATTAAGAATAATCTTTCACCTCAGGGTTGTTGGTCCAAGGCGATTTATAAATCATGTACTCGTCTGACGATACGATTGTAGCTATAGCGACTGGCCTCGGCCGCGGGGGAATCGGAGTGGTGCGTATTAGTGGGGTCAATGCTCTCGGAATTGTGGACAGTATCATTGATTCAGAGAATGACCTGCAACCCCGATACGCGACGTTTGTGAAAGTAGTTAACAAACTAGATAAAACTCAGTTTCTAGATCAGTCACTTGCCACATATTTTCCCGGACCTTCGTCTTACACAGGCGAAGACGTGGTTGAACTAAGCTGTCATGGCAACCCTGTCATGCTCCAAGAAATTGTCCAGATTACCATTAGTGCCGGTGCCCGTTTGGCGGAACCGGGTGAATTTACGCTACGGGCTTTTCTTAACGGTCGTCTGGACTTAATCCAAGCTGAAGCCGTCTCTGATCTTGTAAATGCGGTTACTCCTTTGCAAGCACGCATTGCCTTCGATCAGTTGGAGGGCACGACAACTAGCGCAATAAAAGAAATCGATGAAAATCTCTTTGATTTAATAGCTCGGCTTGAGGCATCTATTGATTTTCCCGAGGAAGACTACCATTTTGTGGGTTCGAATACGGTGGCATCACAAGTTCGAAATCTGCTCGTTCAGACAGGCCGGTTACTCGACAATTCCACAAGAGGTCGGCTAATACGAGAAGGGTGTCAAGTGGTCATTTTGGGGAAACCCAATGTTGGTAAGTCGACTTTGTTTAATCGCTTCGTTGGTGTGTCGCGAGCAATCGTGACAGATATTCCAGGCACGACACGCGATTTATTAACAGAAAAAATTGAGGTTGATGGAATTCCGATTACGTTGGTTGACACAGCCGGCATTAGGGAAACCTCAAACGCCATAGAGCTCGAAGGTGTCAACCGTGCGCGAGGAGCTTTAAGCGTGGCGGGAGCAGTCATACTCGTTCTGGATGCCTCAAGGAGACTGGAAGAACAGGATTTAGTGCTTCTCGAGGAAACCCCAGAAAAAAATAGAATTGTTGTTATCAACAAGAACGATTTACAACGAAAATGGCAGGCAAAAGATCTCGGAGATGTTAGTAATGTTATTAACATCTCTCTCCACGAAGAAACAGATTTTAGTATTCTTCGGTCGGCTCTTACGGCAATGTTGGTCGGGGGATCTGAAGAAATCTTGCGCGACACGCCTATGTTGTCAAATCTCAGACATATTGGTTTGGTAGAGCGTGCAGAGACAGCATTGAGACGTGCAGAAAAGGCTGCTGAAGACGCCCGACCGGAAGAATTAGTATTAGCGGATCTACAAGAAGCGCTTGAAACAATGGAAGAGGTAACAGGAAAGCGTACCGCTGATGATCTCCTAAATAAAATCTTTACAGAATTTTGTATTGGAAAATAAGGGAATTAGAATTCAGTCCGAGATGCAAAAGTTTGATGTTCTGGTAATTGGTGCGGGGCATGCGGGTTGTGAGGCCGCACATGCTGCGGCACGCCTAGGGTGCCGAGTGGGGCTGTGCACCCTATCAAGGGATACGGTAGCCCACATGCCTTGTAATCCAGCTGTTGGGGGAACCGCCAAGGGACACTTGGTTCGAGAGATTGATGCACTTGGTGGAGTAATGGGCGAAGCGATTGATGCGACTGGCATTCAGTTTAAATTGCTTAATCGGAGTCGCGGGCCAGCCGTTTGGTCTCCTCGAGCGCAGGCGGACAAGAAACAGTATGGGTTATGGATGAAAAACAAGCTTGAGCAGGAGCGCGGCATTGAATGGATTATTAGCCAAGCAGGCGCATTAGTTGTGGAACAAAACAAAATCATTGGGGTCGAATTAGAGGACGGCGATATTCTTCGGTGTCGCTCGGTAGTGGTGACAACAGGCACTTTTCTGAATGGATTAATTCACATTGGGCCGGAAACTCAATCTGCTGGTCGCTTTGGAGAACGTGCAACTCACGGACTCGCCGAGTCGTTGAAGATGTTAGGTCTTAGATGGGGTCGACTGAAAACGGGAACTCCTCCTAGACTGGATCGAAGGAGTATCGATTTCACAGTCTTTGAGGAGGCGCCAGGAGACGATTTACCGGTTCCTTTTTCTTTTATGAGCGAAGAAATAAGGCGACCTCAGATCATGTGTCACCTAGTGCATACGAATGATCAAATTAGAGATTTAGTGCGTTCAAATATCGATAAATCACCACTTTATAACGGTCAAATAAATGGTGTCGGCCCTCGTTACTGCCCATCACTCGAAGATAAAGTGATGCGGTTCCCAAAACGGGAGCGCCATCAGGTTTTTCTTGAGCCGGAAGGTTTAGATGTTAATGAAATATATGTAAATGGGTATTCAATGAGTTTACCCCGCCACGTACAAGAAGAGCTAGTTCATGCTCTTCCCGGGTTGGAAAACGCCAAGATGATTCGGCCTGGATATGCTGTCGAATACGACTTTGTACAGCCCACCGAGTTGTTCCCAACCTTTGAAACAAAACGCGTGGAAGGTTTGTTTTTGGCTGGGCAGGTAAACGGCACGTCTGGTTACGAAGAAGCCGGTGCGCAAGGTTTGTTGGCAGGTCTTAACGCTGGGCGTCGTTCTCGCGATGAAGACGGAATTGTTATAGGAAGGGACGAAGGCTACATTGGGGTGCTGGCTGATGATCTGACGAGCAAAGGTTGTCTTGAGCCCTACAGAATGTTTACCTCGAGAGCCGAACATAGATTGCTTCTACGTATAGACAATGCCGACCTACGTTTAACCAAACTGGGACGAAAGGCCGGACTCATTAATGATGAACGTTGGGATCGGTTTGAGTGTCGGAGAGCAAGGTTTGAAAGCAATAAAAGACTCCTTACCCAAACCACGGTTCGAGTAGGAAATGGCGAAAGGCTTAAAGCATCAAAGGCTTTACGCCGTCCGACCGTTCAACTAGAGTGGTTGTTGGACCAAGGGGAATTAGATCTGCAATTACAATCAAGTGACCGTGCAATTGACATCGCCAGTGTTGAGACGGAATTTAAGTACGCAGGATATTTACAGAGACAGTCAGCTGCAGTGAAACGAAGTCTTCGGTATGACAGAGAATCAATTCCAACGGATTTTTGTTATTTGGGTTTGCCGGGTTTGTCACGTGAAATGATCGAGAGGTTAACAGAAATCAAGCCGGTAACATTAGGGCAGGCTCAAAGGATACCAGGAGTGACGCCGGCAGCAGTTGGAGTGATTGAAGCTTGTCTACGGCGGGACAAAAAGAACATTGGTAAAGGTGTGGGGCACTTCGCACCGGAATCTACTTTATAAATACTCAAAATTAAGTTGGTGAAATGAGAAAAGAGGATCTTGCGGGAAAGGTCCGCACTGCTGCAGTGCGTGCGGGTGCTGATCAACCGGAAAGGGTGATCTCTGATTTGTGTTCGTATCTTTTGCTGCTTTGGAAATGGAACAAAAAGATAAATCTGACCAAATTGGACGATAGTATCTCCGGCCTAGATCGCCTTGTGGTAGAGCCGCTGACGGTGGCCAAGGAAGAGATGAGAAGGAAACCCTCTTACAAAGTGATTGACATAGGTTCTGGCGGTGGAAGTCCGGCGATCCCGATGAATTTGGCTAATAGAGAGAGTTCTCTTGTCATGGTGGAAAAGAAGGAAAAGAAGGGAATATTCCTTCGGGAGGTCATACGCGTCTTAGGCTTGGAAAATGTGTCGGTTACGACTGCTCACTATCAGGACTTAGTGGTGGAGTCAGGTTTTCAGAAACAATTTGATCTTCTGACCGTTCGAGGTGTGCGGGTTGATAGAAAGGCATTGTTGACATTGAAATTATTTCTTAAGGATGGTGGCCGTTTACTCGTTTTCGGGTCTATGGAAAAGATGGGAAACGAAGAGCTGAGAGAGAGTGGTTTTAGTTCCGTAGAGATAAAAAACTTTGTTGTCGGTCAAGTGGAAACGACGGTGTTTACTTGTAGCGAAAAAAAAGCGAACCTTATATTTACTAAATCTGTGAAGTGAAATGCGAGGTTGTTAAATTAAAATATCTAACCAACATAATTTAAACGTTTTTTATTTACCAATTGTAAGCCTTATGTCACTTTTTTATAAGAGAGCAAAACGTAAATAAATAAGGAGGCTTTGAAATTTTTACTCTTAACACAAATCGCTATGAGGAACATCAAAGTCTGAGAGTGAAAAATATTAAGGATTAGTGTTCCACGTGGAACAAAAGTTAAGTCAAAGACTTAATAAAAAAAATTATAAAGATGAAAAAACTCTTAGACCACTCCCCTATCTTTAATTCTTAACAGGCTAGGATATTTTATTTTCATAATAGATTTAATAAACCTAGTTTGTCTTTATATTTTAAAATATAAGATGTTTTCCATGAAACGTAAAAATCATATTTTTATTGTTCCACGTGAAACAGATTGACTGAAAATTAATGAAGATATAAAATAAGGACGAGCACACAACTTTAGGTTATACAACATAATATTTGGGGTGTTCAACCTATATATGGTGAGATCTGCTGTCGCGATTGCCAATCAGAAGGGTGGTGTGGGTAAAACAACCACGACTATAAATTTGGCCGCTGCATTGTGCCGCCTAGGCAGAACAGTGTTAGTGGTCGATATGGATCCACAGGCCAATCTGACTAGTGGAATAGGTTTGAAGGGTAGGCCAGCTCCGGGGGGAACAGTTTATAACGCTCTGACGGGTGAGTTCGATTGTGATTTTAGAGATTTTGTGGTGCCGACGGCAGTTTCTGGTTTATCGCTCATTCCTGCGGATAGAAATTTGACAGGAGCGGAGCTAGAACTAGTGAACCTTCCTCGGAGAGAAAGCCGGTTGCGGCCGATAGTGAATGGCGCGCGCCGCGTTTTTGATTACATTTTTATCGATACTCCGCCGTCTTTGGGCCTTCTTACCCTCAACGCTTTGGTCGCGGTCGACGAGGTATTTATACCGCTCACATGTGAATATTTTTCTCTGGAAGGTCTAGCAGAGTTGACCGCGACGGTCCAGCGAGTTCAGGCAAGTTTTAACGCCCAGCTTGAAATTGGTGGTGTTCTTCTGACTATGGCCGACTTGAGAACGAATCTTGGAAAACAGGTGACGCAAGAAGTTCGTGGATTTTTTAAGGAGAAAGTTTTTGAGACTGTTATACCGAGAAATATTCGTCTGGGAGAAGCGCCAAGTCATGGACTACCCGTTCTTACATACGATAGCCGATCACGCGGTGCTGTTGCCTATGTCGCGTTGGCTGAAGAAGTAGAATCGAAACGAGAACCAAATCTACCATCTTAAGGAGTTAAAGATAGTGCCTGACAAGCGTCCTGCTCTTGGTCGAGGTTTAAGTGCCTTGATACCAGATATTCCACAGGCAAATTCTCCGAGTTCAACTTCGGTGACTAATGAAGTCGATCTTGACCTGCTTCAGCCTAACGAAGATCAGCCCAGACGTTCTATTGATGAGACTAAACTTGAAGAATTAGCCCAATCTATTCGTGGGAGTGGCGTTATTCAACCGATAATAGTTCGACCAAAAGAAACCGGAAAATACGAGATCGTGGCAGGTGAACGACGGTGGCGCGCCGCACAAAAAGCGGGTCTACTAAAAGTGCCTGTCGTTGTTAGGGAAGTCGATGATAATAGGCGGTTAGAGCTGGCTTTAATTGAGAATATACAGAGAGAAAACCTGAATCCTCTTGAAGAGGCAAAAGCGTATAAACAGCTAAGTGAACAGCTCACACAGGAAGAGATTTCGAGTGTTGTTGGTAAAGATCGAGCAACGGTTGCCAACTATCAACGTCTTCTTGCTTTACCCATTGAAGTCCAGAACGATCTTGCGGCAGGTGGCTTAAGTATGGGGCATGCTAGGGCTCTCCTGAGTCTCACGGATCCAGCGATTCAACGACGGTTGGCGCGTGATATTCAATCGCGAGTACTTTCCGTAAGAGACACAGAATTATTGGTCAAAAGCATTTTGTCACCAAAACCTACAAGACTAAGTACAAAGGAACCAGATGTTCATACAAGAGCAGCTGAGGAGCGCCTGCGGGTGGTTCTGGGAACACGAGTCCAGATAAAGCGGAAGGTTCGAGGTGGCCGTATTGAAATTCAGTTTACTTCAGACGATGAATTACAGCGTCTCTTTGAACAACTAACAGCGCAGTAAGTGCTTGCGCCTTGTTGACCCTGAATGGTATAAATATCTGTTTGGCCAGCAATGAATCACCCTAGACTGGAAGGTTTTCGCGAGAGGTTGTCTTCTCTAGGTTACAACCGAGAAGCATCTGGTGCTAAAACGGGGGCCAGCCAGTTAGCAAATAAGCGAGTTATCTGACTATGGCAAATCGCGCTGCCGCGATGCGGTATGCACGGGCATTATTTGAAGTCGCAGAGCAGGAAAATCAACTTGAGACGGTCGGAAGAGAGGTGTGTGAATTTACCGCTCTAATGACTGAGTATTTAGTGGTTGAAAAAAGCCTGCTCAATCCGGCAATACCGGTTGCTAAAAAGATAGGTATCGTGCAGGCGATTACCGCAAAAGAGACGACCTCAAAGATTACCACTCGGTTTTTAAATTTATTGGCAGAGCGGAATCGTTTTGGGATCCTACACGAGATTCATAAAGAGTACACAGAACGTTTGTTGGTTCGCCAAGGAATTCTTCGGGCTCGAATAACCACGGTTTCCCCTTTGTCGGATGAACGCATTAACGACATAGCTAAAAAACTCTCAAGAACATTGGGTAAAGAAGTCACAGTCGACAATGACGTTAACTCGTTGATGCTTGGGGGAGTGGTGACGCAAATAGGAAGCATGGTTTGGGATGGTAGCGTCTCTCAGCATTTGACTCGACTGAGGAAACGCTTTTTGGGCGAGGTATAACGGGACAGATGAGGTAAAAGGATGGACATCAAGGCTGACGAGATTTCAAAAATTATCAAGGACCAATTGGGTGATTATTCACTCGACGTTGACGTTGCCGAAGTCGGTACTGTGGTTTCAGTGGGCGACGGTATTGCGAGGTTACACGGCATTGAAGGAGCGATGGCGACTGAGATGCTGGAATTTCCACATGGAATCTTCGGAATCGCGTTGAATCTTGAAGAGGACGGGGTTGGTGCTGTGCTCCTTGGATCGTCGACAGACATCAAAGAGGGTGACACGGTTAAAAGAACAGGCCGAGTAATCTCAGTTCCGGTAGGAGACGCGATGTTGGGACGAGTCGTGAATGCACTTGGACAGCCGATAGATGGAAAAGGCCCTATTGCTGCTGAACAACAATCTCCTATAGAACGGATTGCTCCTGGTGTTGTGGATCGGCAGCCTGTTGCAGAGCCGATGCAGACAGGATTAAAGGCCATTGATGGAATGGTTCCAATTGGGCGTGGTCAGCGGGAACTAATTATTGGTGACAGACAAACGGGTAAAACGGCTGTTGCGCTGGACGCCATCATCAATCAAAAAGGCCTTGGGGTTATTTGTATCTACAACGCGATTGGCCAAAAACAATCGACCATTGCGCAGGTGGTAAAAACCCTGGAAGATGAAGGAGCTTTAGAGTACACGGTTGTCGTTGCGGCTGCTGCTTCAGATCCGGCTCCCCTTCTGTATATAAGTCCTTATTCTGCTTGCACAATAGGAGAGTTTTTTAGGGACTCAGGACGGCACGCAGTTTGTATTTATGACGATCTTTCAAAACACGCTCAGGCATATCGCGAAATATCGTTGTTACTTCGAAGACCTCCTGGCCGGGAGGCCTTTCCAGGAGATGTTTTCTACCTTCATTCCAGATTATTAGAGAGGGCGGCGAAGTTAAACGACGAACTTGGTGGTGGGTCGTTGACTGCGTTACCCGTCATTGAAACACAGGCGGGAGATCTTTCTGCTTACATCCCAACAAACGTCATTTCTATTACAGATGGGCAGATTTTCTTGGAATCTGATCTTTTTCACCAAGGTGTTCGTCCGGCAATTAACGTTGGTCAATCGGTTTCGCGTGTTGGAGGTAATGCTCAAACCAAAGCTATGAAGAAAGTAGCCGGAACCCTTCGCTTAGATTTGGCGTCGTATCGTGAGTTGCAAGCATTTGCCCAATTCGGTAGTGATCTTGATAAAGCAACCTTGAAACAACTTAATAGAGGAGAAAGATTAGTTGAACTGTTAAAACAACCACAGTATGCACCGCTAGCGGTTGAGCGACAGGTCGCCATCCTTTTTGCAGGAACGCGGGGTTTTCTTGACGAGGTGGAAATAACTGATTTAGCAACATACGAGCATGATCTTTATGAGTTTCTTGAGAATAGACACTCAGAGACAATAACTAAACTTCGCACAGAAAAAGTATTGGACGAAGAGTCGTTATCGGCGGCGGTTGGTGAATTTACAGAGCAATTTATTTCTGCCCGTAAAGGTGCGGCGGCCTGAGAACCTGAACCATGCCATCACTTCTTGATCTTCGAAGACGTATCCGTGCAGTTAAATCGACGCAACAGATTACTAAGGCGATGAAAACCGTTTCCGCTTCAAAATTGCGCAGAGCGCAAGATCGTGTAATTGCTGCGCGTCCTTATGCGCGACTTATGCAAAGGGTGCTCAGTAGTGTGGCAGCACAGGCTGACCCTGCGACTCATCCTTTACTGGCGGGACCAGTAAATTCTGATGCGCCAGTTTTGTTGCTTCTGATCACTGCAGATAAGGGACTTTGTGGAAGTTTTAATTCTAGTTTGCTTCGAGAGGCGACGTCATACTGTGATCGTTCTGATCGAAACGTTTCCATGGGTTTAGTGGGACGAAAAGGACGGGATTTTTTTGTTCGCCGAAACGCGGACGTGCGGTTTGAAGAAGTCAATATTGCGGGAGGTTTGCAGTACGCTCATGCTGAGGCAGTCGCGAAAGTTGTGATAGATGAGTACACGTCAGGAAAAGCGTCTGGCGTTTCTCTTATTTACAATGAGTTTAAAAGCGTGATTCAACAACAAGTCGTTGTGAAAGAACTTTTACCCTTACCGAAGGGCGATTTAGATGATGGGGATTCTACGGAATATTTGTTTGAGCCATCCCCAGATTTGATTTTGAGAGATCTTTTGCCACAGCATATAGAAACACAGCTTTTTCAGGCGCTACTTGAATCAATCGCGGCTGAGCATGCTGCACGAATGACAGCAATGGATGCCGCAGTTCGAAATGCTGGTGAAATGATAGATAGCTTAACACTTCATATGAACAAAGTGCGTCAAGCGGCCATCACACGCGAATTAATAGAGGTGGTTTCAGGAGCAGATGCGCTTTAGGCCGTTAAAGATTTTAGTGGTTTGAGTGCTTTGATAAGGACTAACGATAAGAAAGACTTGAGGGAAGACAACGATGGCACAAGCAGGTGAAGAGAAAATTGGCAAGGTAGTCCAGGTAATTGGACCAGTCGTCGACGTAGAATTCGGTAACGACTATTTGCCTGCCATCTATAATGCGCTAGAAATCAAAGGGAATGACACCCAGCCCGCAATCATTGCTGAGGTAGAACAACATCTTGGTGAGAACCGAGTTAGGGCTGTAGCAATGACGATGACGGATGGGCTTCAACGAGGCACAGAAGTTGTTGATACGGGTGCTCCAATTTCAGTACCTGTGGGTCCCAAGACGCTTGGGCGAGTTCTCAACGTGTTGGGAGAACCAGTAGATTTTCCGGATCAGCCGGTCCAATCAGAAGAAAATTGGCCGATTCATCGGTCGGCTCCCACCTTAGAGAATCAATCGACCGAACGGAACATGTTTGAAACAGGCATAAAAGTTATTGATCTCCTTGAGCCCTATCTCCAGGGAGGCAAGATTGGTTTATTCGGTGGGGCGGGTGTAGGCAAGACCGTTATTATCATGGAACTGATAAACAATATTGCACTCAAACACGGTGGTGTATCGGTATTTGGTGGTGTGGGTGAAAGAACAAGAGAAGGCAATGACTTGTGGAGGGAATTCCAAGAAACCGGGGTTATCGATACAGAGAACCCAGAAAAATCGAGGGCGGCTTTAGTTTATGGGCAGATGACGGAACCGCCGGGAGCTCGACTGAGGGTGGCATTGAGTGCATTAACTCTTGCTGAATATTTTAGAGATTCTGAAAACAAAGATGTTTTGTTGTTTGTCGATAACATTTTTCGTTTTACCCAAGCCGGTTCGGAGGTTTCTGCATTATTGGGACGAATGCCTTCAGCGGTTGGGTATCAACCGACACTGCTTTCCGAGATGGGTGATTTACAGGAACGCATAACTTCTACAAAAAAGGGTTCTATAACATCGGTCCAGGCGATTTATGTTCCTGCAGATGACTATACAGATCCGGCTCCGGCCACAGCGTTTGCTCACCTTGACGCAACAACAAACCTTTCTAGAAGTATTTCAGAAATGGGTATTTATCCTGCGGTTGATCCTTTGGCATCAACGTCGACCATTCTGGATCCGAGGATAATCGGTGAAGAACATTATTCGGTCGCGAGGGACGTGAAGCAAATATTACAACGGCTAAAGGATTTGCAGGATATTATCGCCATTCTCGGAATGGATGAATTGTCTGAAGAGGATCGCCTCACGGTCTCCCGAGCGAGAAAGATTCAAAAATTTCTATCGCAACCATTTTTTGTCGCGCAACAATTTACAGGAATGGAAGGGAAATATGTGTCTGTAGCAGATACGGTACGAGGGTTTAAAGAAATTGTTGAAGGTAAACATGACGATCTTCCGGAACAAGCATTTATGTTTGCTGGTACTATTGAAGAGGTTGTAGAAAAGGCTGCACAGATGTCGGAAACGGCATAGTTTGTTTTAGGGAAAAATTTATGGCACTGCCGTCCAACTTGACTCTCGAAGTAGTTACAGCGGAACGATCTCTCGTAAATGAAACCATTGACGAAGCTGAAGTTCCGGGGTCGGATGGTTACTTTGGTGTTCTGCCTGGGCACACTCCATTTTTGGCAGCCCTGAAGGTGGGTGACCTGTGGTTTAGACAGGGTGAAAAAATAACGCATCTATCCGTTGCTTTTGGTTTTGCAGAAGTATTACCAGATCGTATTAGGATTCTTGCTAAGAATGCAGAGTTAGCTCAAGAAATTGACGTCAATCGGGCCAAAGAGGCGGAACAGCGCGCACGCGCACACTTAGGTGCAGAATCAGTTGAGACAGATTTTGATCGCGCCAGTCTGGCTCTTGAAAGGGCTCTCATCCGTTTACGTGTTGCGGCGACAATTGGATCGTAAAGGTTAAAAGATTTAATTAGATTCTTTGTATTTTCTATAAATCTTTCGAGATGTCAGACGGTATAGCCCAAGATTTTGTAGAGAATAAATGGGCTGCGAAATGGCGCGGGATCAATGGACATTTTCTGGGCTGCTTGCTCCGACCCCGGTCTTTGTCGTGCACAGAATGAAGATTCTTTTTGTGCACGTCAAGAGTTGGGTTTATACGTGGTGGCTGATGGTGTTGGTGGTAATGTGGGAGGAGACGTTGCTTCGCAACTTGTTGTGGAAGTAATCACACGAGAAATTCAACAAGGAATAGTTGCGGGAACTTTCAAGGCCGAACCTAATATTTCTGAAGTACCGAAGCAAATTAATCGAAAGCGTCTCTCCTCAAGCGTTGCAGCTGCGAACAAGAAAATTTTTGATCATACATCGAGCACGCCAGTTCTTCGAGGTATGGCGACCACCGTGGCGGCCGTCTTGGTAGAGGGGCTTTCTATGGTAGTGGCTCATGTTGGTGACAGCCGCGTTTATCTGCATCGAAATGGTCACCTTAGACGATTGACAGACGATCACTCTTGGGTGGCGGAACAGATGCGGGCAGGGGTTCTCTCTGAAAAGGAGGCCCAAGATCATCCGTTGCGTAATGTTGTTACAAGAGTTTTGTCCGGTGAAAATTCGGTTAATGTTCAGGTTTCAGATTTTGATTTATTAGAGGGAGACCGAGTACTTTTATGTTCGGATGGTTTATCTTCTGTGCTTTCCGATCCGATTATTTCAACCGTGTTGTCAGAAAAAAAAGAGAGGCAATATTTGTGCGACGAATTAGTGCGCCGCGTGAATAATAGTGGCGGTCCTGATAATGTAACTATCGTAATTTTTGACGTTTATGTTAGTTAATCTTCGTCGCTTGTTTCGGTATCGGGGACTTATACAAACGCTGGTTGCTCGTGAACTCAAAGCGAGGTATCGAGGATCTGTGCTTGGATTTTTTTGGTCATTTGCAAATCCCTTATTGTTGCTGCTTGTCTACACTTTCGTTTTTTCGGTCATTCTTCCTGGCTTTCGAGGAGGAGATCTTGAGCCGTACGCTTTATTCCTTTTTTGTGGTCTGTTGCCTTGGACATGGTTTTCTTCGGCTCTGCTTGAGTCTTCCAATGTTCTCATCGCGAATGGAAATCTAATTAAGAAAGTGATGTTTCCTGCTGAGATATTGCCGATAGTTTCTGTGCTTTCGAATATGTTTCATTTCTTTTTTGCAATACCAGTACTTACGTTATTCCTTTTATTTTATGGTTTAAATGGCCAGCTGCCAGGAACAATTAATTTCACAGAATTGATTTGGCTTCCAGTTGTTGTGATGGTGCAGTTTTTGTTAACCCTTGGATTCGGATTGATCTTAGCTGCGTTAACTGTTCACTTTAGAGATCTCAAGGATTTGCTGGGAAATTTACTTACCTTATGGTTCTTTGCCACACCAATAATCTATCCGATGAGTATGCTCCCTTCGGGCGGTAAGTTTTTGATGGATCTTAATCCCATGGCCCACCTAGCAATTTCTTATCAAGAAATTCTCTTTTATGATGGGCCTTTTGGCCACTGGAAGTGGTTAATTGTTTTGGCTATTCTTGCTGTAGGTTTGACACTTTTGGGATACGCACTTTTCGATCGATTACGTGATTCGTTTGCGGAGGAAGTATGAAACCTGCTATCGAATTGAAAGACGTATCAAAAGTGTACAGGAGGTACGCTTACCGCCGACAGTTTTCAACCTTAAAGAGTGCCCTTCTTCGGGGAAGCCTAGCTAGTGATTTCAGTCCAGAGGAAACTTTTTCTGCTGTTGATAAGGTTTCATTTCAAGTCACAAAAGGAAGTGCATTTGGCATCGTGGGCCGCAATGGTTCAGGTAAAAGCACGATGTTGAAACTTATCGCAGGTATTACCAAGCCAACAGCAGGCTTTCTCTCAGTGCAGGGACGTATTTCAGCATTGATCGAGCTGGGGGCAGGTTTTCATCCAGAAATATCGGGACGCGAGAACGTTTTTATTAATGGGGTTATGCTTGGGTTAACTAAGCGTGAGATTTCGCGCCGATTTGATGAAATCGTGGAATTTGCTGAACTTGAAGATTTTATCGATGCACCGGTTAAAACCTATTCATCGGGTATGTATATGCGATTAGGTTTCGCAGTGGCTGTTCATGTGGATCCGGATGTTTTGCTGGTTGATGAAGTTTTGGCTGTAGGTGACGAGGGTTTTAGTCTGAAGTGTATTGATAAGTTCTCCGAGTACAAGCGACGCGGCAAGACCATTGTTCTCGTAACGCATGGCCTGGGCATGGTAGAACGTTTTTGCGACGAAGCTCTTTGGTTGGACGGAGGAGCTCTCCGCGGAATCGGAGATCCACGGCGGGTTGTTCATGAATATGTAAATGAAATAGGTAAAACGGAGGAACGAGTATTAGCTTTGGGGGACCAAAAAGCTCAGGAGGCGGTTGGCAGTACGGTAAGCGAAGACATTGAGAAGAACCAAGAGCGTGGTGAAAATATGGTTCCGCGAGAAGAGCCTAAAGATATGTTTCGTGCGGCAGAAGGGCGTTGGGGACCAGGTCCGGTAAAGATTGTTAAGGTCCTTCTAGAAGGTGACGACGGACGGCGTCATGTTTTTCAATCAGGCGATCGATTCGTGGTCAGGATGCGTATAAATTCCCCAGAAGAAGTAAAAGATTTTGTTTTTGGAGTCAGTATTTTCAATTCAGAGGGAGTTTGTTGTTACGGGACGAACACTTTTATTGAGGAAATGCAGTCCACTTCACTTAGCGGCGATGGTGAGGTTCTATTTTCCATTGATCGTCTTGATCTTGTAGAGGGAACCTATAAGCTTGACGTTGCTACACACAACAGAGACGGTTTTCAGTACGATTATCATCGTTTATTGTATACATTCCGAGTGAAGTCGAGAACCAAAGACACTGGTATCTATAGACCAGGGCATTCTTGGAGCTTTACTCCGAACATCAAATTTGATTCCTCTAAACGGTCCTAAGGTTTCAGTGCTTAAGGGTTCCCGCGAGTCTCTCGAGTTTTCATCGACAACGTTCACTGGTGTGCTGCAAGAGCAAATCAAAAAGACTCACACTGACGCGGTTCCTCTCGTTACGGGCCTTTCAAATTCTGCGCAGGCTTTTGTGCTGGCTTCCGTTGCACTCAAGTCTAAGATCTTTGCCGTTATACCTGTGGATTCGGCCTTAGATGAATTCACAGCGGACGTAAGATTTTTTTATGGTGCTTTGGCTGGGCTTTCCGGGGAGACTCTTGAACAATTGGTCGTACCTTTTCCGTCCCTTGAGACGGATCCATATCGGGCGATCGAGCCTCACTTTAAGGTGACTTCCGATCGTGCTCGAACGTTGACTTTAATGAATTCAGGCTCTGCTCGAGTGGTAATCGCTCCCGTTAGAGCAATTTCTTCACGCCTCAGTGCACCGGGGCGTCTAAAGTTGGCCGTAACTGAGCTCCACGTGGCCGCTGATTTTGCTCTAACCGATTTAATGGATATTCTTGCTGATGGTGGATTTTCTCCTAGCGATCCGGTTGATCAGCATGGTGAGTTCTGTGTGCGAGGTGGGGTACTAGATTTTTTTCCGGCGGGAGAGGATTATCCGGTTAGAGTCGAATTCCTTGGCGACACCATTGAATCAATTAGGCAGTTTGATCCAGAAAGCCAACGTTCAGTTAAGAGTCTAACGAATGTATTAGTGATGCCAACGAGAACCGTGTTTGAGGATGGGGAAGTTTCTGAGCGCAGAGATTCTTCCATTTTTAATAGGGAGTCAAGTGTATTCGATTATATAGATGACCGGTCAACTTTAATTTATGTTTCTGAGTCGTCCGAGTGTTTTGAGCGTCTTGAAAAACAACATAATCAAATAGAAAAAAGTTATCAGCTGGCCCTGAATCAGGGAAGAACACCAGATGCGCCTAATTCTTTGTTTTTAAGTCTTAAAGATGTTGATAGTTATTTAAGAACGGCTATGCGTTTCGAGAGATTAGGTTACGAGGGCGAACATAATCTTAGGGAAATTATTTGCCAGCCGGTTCTTTCGTTTCATGGGCGTGTTTCTGACTGGCTGAAAGAGATAAAAGATGGAAGGGAGCGAAGTGAGATTCAAATATTTGTTGCTTCTTCGATAGGAACGCGCCAGAGAATTAGGGAATTTGTCGAAGAAGCGGGAATTGAGTGCTCTGATGGTGATTCAACTGATGAGGTTTCGGAGGGAACTCAAAAAAAGTTTCTCTTGACCACAGGGCAATTATCGAAAGGTTTTAGGTTCAGTGAGACAGGTCTATCCATTTACACAGAGTCAGATCTTTTTGACCAAGAGATCAGGACTTCTCCACGCGTTGCATCAAGATCGTTTCTTTCAGACCTTAGGGACTTAAAGGTAGGAGACTACGTAGTTCACGTGGACCACGGAATAGGCAGGTTTGTGGGTCTGAAACAGATGGCAGTGGCCTCCACAGCTCATGAATTGATGGAGGTCCGTTACGCTGAGGCAGACAAGCTTTTTGTACCTGTACAGCAGCTTGAGCTTATCCAGAAATACACAGGAAGTTCTCAGCCGACCCTAGATAGACTAGGGAGCACAAGCTGGGAAAAGACGAAGAGTCGCGTACGCAGTAGCGTGCGGGACATGGCTCAGGAATTACTCAGATTGTATGCTTCTAGGAGGACAGTCAATGGTTTCTGCTTTTCACCAGATACACATTGGCAGTCAGAGTTTGAAGCTGCGTTTACTCATGATCTCACGGCCGATCAAAAAACTGCGGTAACAGACATTAAGAAGGATATGGAATCTTCAGCGTCCATGGACCGACTTCTTTGCGGAGATGTTGGCTATGGAAAGACTGAGGTTGCACTGCGCGCAGCTTTCAAGGCCATTATGGATAGTAAACAGGTTGCCCTGCTGGCGCCAACAACCGTTTTGGCTTTTCAACACTACAAGACGATAGTTGAAAGGTTTGCTGCTTTTCCAGTTCGAGTTGAGATGGTGAGTCGACTTCGCAGCAGGTCGGCCCAAAAGAAAATTTTGGCTGACTTAGCCACTGGAAAAATAGATATCATTGTTGGAACGCACCGTCTCTTATCGAAGGATATTAAATTTCACGATCTTGGTTTGCTTGTTGTTGACGAAGAGCAAAGGTTTGGTGTTGGCCACAAAGAAAAAATTAAACAAATACAACAGAATCTCGACGTCTTAACTTTGACCGCAACACCAATCCCTAGAACGTTAAACATGTCTTTGATGGGTATCCGAGATATGTCGGTAATTGAAACCCCACCGAAAGACCGATTATCGATTCAGACGAATGTAGTGAAATTTGATAAGGAAGTAATAGAACGTGCTATCCGCATGGAATTGGATCGCCAGGGACAAATCTATTTTGTACATAATCGGATAGATTCAATCTATGCCATGTGTGATTTGGTTAAGCGACTAGTTCCGGGGCTCAGGCTAGCGGTTGCCCATGGACAATCAACGGAAATAGAACTAGAACGAGTTATGGTTGGTTTTATTAATCATGAATATGACCTTCTTTTATCTACTACAATAATTGAAAACGGGCTCGATATTCCAAATGTCAACACAATAATTATCAATCATGCAGAACGGTACGGACTATCCCAACTGTATCAATTACGGGGAAGGGTGGGCCGCTCAGATCGACGAGCCTATGCGTACTTTTTAGTGCCCGCAGAAGACCAGCTTTCACAGGTAGCCAATCAACGGTTAGCGGCGATGAAAGAGTTCAGTACTCTTGGTAGTGGTTTTCGTGTGGCTGCGTTAGACCTAGAAATACGTGGAGCAGGAAATCTACTTGGCGCACAGCAGAGTGGCCATATCGAAGCGATAGGTTTTGATATGTACGTGAAATTACTTGAGGAAACTGTACAAGAGTTAAAGGGCGAGAGCGTTAGTGATGTTAAAAAATCGACCGTTAATCTTGGTGTTGACCTTCGAATAGATGAAAACTATATTCCTGATACAACTCAGCGACTAAGTGTTTATCGACGGATTGCTGATGCACCTGATGTAGAAATTCTAGAAACCATAATTGAGGAACTTTCAGATCGGTATGGCCCCCTGCCTTTCTCAGTTGTCCAATTAGTGGAATACGGAAAAATAAGGGTGCGCTCGAGTCGGCTTGGCATCGAATCTATAGATCGAGAGCGTGACATTTTGGTAGTACGATTTGGGGACAATTCCGCCGTTAAGCCGGAGCGCTTAATTGCCTTTGTTCAATCCTGCGCTGCGGTGACCTTGTCTCCGCCGGCAGTTCTTCGAGTAAACCTTAAAGCGCTCGCTAATAAAAGTGTTGGGGTCTCAAAATCCATCCCGGAAAGTGAAAAATCTTCTTGGTGGATTGAACCCAAAAGAAAAAAGTCAAAGAAAGAGCTAGATCACACAGCTACAGAGATTCTTTTTGGTCAGGTCACTGATTTCTTGGATGATTTGGGTGCTTTATAAAAGAAGAGCTAGAATTTATCGATAGACAGCCTTAACGGAGTTTCATTATGCAATTGATCATATTTAATTTACTAGCAGTTTTTATTTGGGTGTTCGCCGTTTCAGTGCAGGCCCAAGAAAATTCTGATCAGGTTCAGACGACTCCAGGAGCGCGGATAATTGAACGGATCCTTGTGAAAGTCAATGGGGAGATTATCACGCAAAGTGATTTGGAAGATCGTCAGGTTGCAGCGATTCGCGCGAGAGGCGTACAACCAAGCACAAACGCAGAATTGTTTCAGCTAATTAATGAAGTTACGCCAGAGGTGCTAGCTGCTGCGGTTGAAGAACTTCTTTTGATTCAGAGAGGAAAGGAGCTTGGCTATCAGCTTTCTGATGATCAATTCAGAGATTTCGTTGACAATTTGAAAGAGGAAAATGGATTTGAAACAGACGAGGAATTTGCTGAAACATTAGAGCGGCAGGAAGGCATGACTTTTGATGATTTTCGTCGATTGATTGAAAAGCAGATGTTGGCCAGTCAAGTACAGCAAGTGGAGATACTTAATCGAGTATCGATTACGGATGTGGAGGCAAGAGAATATTACGACGAGCATATTGATGAATTTACTGATCCTGCTACTACTACGTTGCGGGAGATTTCACTTTCTATTCCAGAAACTGACACTGTGAACGTGGTGGCTGAGAGTGCTACAAGAAAGAAAATGGAAGAGATTATAGAAAGATTAGTTCAAGGTGAAGATTTTGCCACGTTGGCCCGTCAGGTTTCAGACAGTCCTTCGAAAGCCAATGGCGGTTTGATAGGTCCATTCGAGCTTACAGAAATATCAGCGGAAATTCAGGAATTGATTGGGACGCTTGAAGTTGGAGATATAAGCGATTTGAGACGGACACCTCAAGGTTATCAGTTATTAAAGCTTGAAGAACAGACGGCGGCGGTTGCGCAACCGTTTGACGAGGTGCGTTCTCAAATATCAAATAGTGTTTTTAATGATCGCCGTCGCCAAGAATACCAAGAATACTTGGAGGAGTTGCGCGAAGAAGCCATTATTGAATGGAAAAGTGAGGATCTAAGAAAAGCCTATGAAGAATTAAGAGAAATAGGGCAGTAATTTCACAGCTTTTCTTCTTAAGCTGTGCAGTGATCCGAGTTCTTTCTATTGGCAATCGAGACGATTATGAAAATTGGAAAAGTTAAGCTTGAATCGCCTTTTGCACTCGCTCCCATGGCGGGAATGACGGATACAGCTTTTCGGCGTTTAGTTAAAGAGCGTGGCGGCTGTGGGCTTGTTGTTACGGAAATGGTTAGTTCCGAAGGTTTGGTAAGGGGTATCGATCGGACATTAGAGTATGCGGAGTATACAGAAGAAGAACGCCCTGTCTCGATTCAGATTTTTGGTGGTAGTCCTCACACCATGTCAGAAGCCGCAAAGATAGTTGAAAACATGGGGGCTGATATTGTTGATGTGAACATGGGTTGCCCTGTCCGAAAAATTGCTAAACATAATGCTGGTTGTAGCTTGATGAAGGATCCTTTGCATGCTGCGAAAGTAGTTAGGACTATGAGTAAGGCTGTTAAGATTCCTGTTACCGTGAAGATGCGAGCTGGGTGGGATGACAGTCAGATCAACGCACCGTTCATGGCTCGATTGATGGAAGATGCGGGAGCTTCGGCTGTTGCGGTGCACGGACGCACGGCGGCTCAGTCTTATAAGGGACTTTCTGATTGGGGATTGATCGATGAAGTTTCTCACGGTGTCTCGATTCCTGTTTTTGGAAGCGGGGATTGTGTGACAGCGGATCAGTTGATAACGAAAATGAGCAAGACGGAAGTGTCCGGGATACTTGTAGGTCGAGGCGCTCTTAGAAATCCATGGATTTTCCGGCAAACAATGAATCTAGATTCTGGGGTGGATCCTTACATGGTTACGGAAAAGGATCGGGGTGAGTTCTTATTAAAGTATATCGATATGTTGGTTAACGAGGGTGTAGATGAGTGTGCGGGTTTTCGGCATCGTGTTGCGAATAATGAACGGTTCTCTTTTCCCTCTACTAAAGGTCGTGAACGCTGGGTAGTCAACAAGTTGCGTGCACTTGCTTCATGGTATACAAAAGGATTTCAGGGTGGAGCCTCTTTACGAATGTCCATTAATCAGGCTCAATCGATTCAAGAACTTCGCGACTTGGTGCAAAGGTTTTTCCTTGAACCAAACCCCGTTGAAAGTCTTTTACCATGATTTTTCCTGTTTGCGGAGAAATCAATCCTGAAGGCCCAATCTAAAATCGAGTCATTCTTAACAATATTCACCGGAATTCTCCAAAAATATTTCTAATGGTCATCTCAAATGTTGCTCAGCAGATAGAAAAAATTGATTGGGGTAAATGGAAGCCCGTGGATGAAGCCACTCTGATTTTTGTGATTAGACGTAACCAAATATTACTAATTCGAAAAAAACGTGGTTTAGGCGCAGGTAAGATTAATGGCCCCGGTGGAAGGCTTGAAAAAGGTGAAACCCCGGACGATTGTGTGGCCCGAGAGCTTTATGAGGAGTTGTGCATAAGGCCAGTCAAACCCGTCAAGTTCGGAGAACATAGATTTCAATTCCTTGATGGGTACTCGATTTATGTTCATGTTTACCAAGCTTCTGGTTATATAGGAACACCGATAGAAACCGAAGAAGCGATACCGATGTGGTTTTCCATAGATGCCATTCCCTTTGATGAAATGTGGGAAGATGATAGGTTGTGGTTACCGTTGTTGCTTGAGGAGAAACACTTTTCAGGTTACTGGATTTTTGAAAACGACCGAATGATAGATCATCGGCTGGTGACAAGGTGATGTGCAGAATAGGTTTTCGCTAATCGATATCTAATTCGATAAATTAATATTGAGGCGCTTGATCTTTTCTATGAGGGTAGTCGGCTTCACGTTTAATATTTTGGCCGCGCGTCTCTTGTTTCCATTTGTTTGTTGTAATGCTGACCGTATTAATTCACGTTCGACATGCTGAAGTTTGTCGTTCAGATCCATCGATTCTTCCGATGTAGAAGGTGCTAGGGTAATAGGTAAAGCTTCGCCTTCATTTAGCTCCGCCGGCAGGTCACCACTATCAATCTGAGATCGACCAGGGGAAAGAGCTAAGGCGCGCTCGATTAGATTTTCCAGTTGCCTAATATTACCCGGCCAATCATAAGCCATCATTACCCGCATAGCTTCCTGAGAGACTACGACACTAGTTCGAGGTGGGTTCATTCGTGTTCCGAGTTTCTCAAGGAAACTCTGTACGAGTAGTGGGATATCTTCTCGCCGATCCCTTAAGGCTGGTAGATGAATAGGAATTACATTAAGCCGATAAAAGAGATCTTCACGAAAACTACCATTACTAACCATCTCACTGAGATCTAAATTTGTAGCGGCAATCACACGAACATCTACATTGACAGATTCGTTATCACCGAGGCGTTCAAATTCTCTTTCCTGTAGAGCGCGTAGCAGTTTAGCCTGCAAGTTTGCACTCATAGTACCGACCTCATCCAGAAAAAAAGTGCCTTTGTGTGCCTGCTCAAGTCTTCCCTGTCTAGAATTTACAGCGCCTGTAAATGCTCCGCGAACATGCCCGAACAGTTCGGCTTCAAGTAGTGTTTCCGGCACGGCACCACAATTAAGAGCGATAAACCGATTTTTTCTTCTTGGACTGTTGTGATGAATGGCACGTGCTACTAGTTCTTTTCCAGTACCGGTCTCTCCTGTGATTAGAATTGTGCTCGTGGTATTTGCAACGGTTTCCATTAATTCGAATAATTGTTGCATCGGCACGCTTTTTCCGACGATTTCCTTAAAGCGGTAGCGATCTTCTAGCTGGGACCGAAGGTAGTCATTTTCCGTTCGAAGGCGCCTTTGTTCCAAGGCAGTTGATAGGAGGTGCAATAAATGATCGAACTGAAGTGGTTTTGTAACGAAATCGTGAGCGCCACGTTTGATAGCTTCAACGGCATCTTTGACTGTCCCGTAGCCAGTTACTACGACTACGATAATATCCGGGTATCTAGTTTTCGCTTCCTCTAGCAACTGGCTACCATCAATTCCAGGAAGTCTCAAATCTGTAATAATGACATCAAAAGCAAAATCAACGAGTAGTGGTCGTGCCGCTTCCCCGGACGTCACATGAGCAACTTTATAACCATGGGTCTCAAGTCGTTCGGCCGTTACTTTAGCGAGCTCTTGCTCATCCTCCACAAGCAAAACATGCGTTCTTTTATTACTCATTCTCGTATATGTTCAATATTTTGAACATGTTGACTTTTCTCGTCAAGATGGCTTCTACTGCTTTTTGATATTTGTCCTAATTTTAAGATTTTTAACACTACAGGTTTAGAAGTTCTCTGCCGATACCTCATTCCAAGGAAGTTCTGTCGTTCGGATCGTTTTGTTCCGGCGTGACTAAGACATAGAACCGAGGCAAATCAAATGCCAAATGAAAACACACTTGTTGAAAGAAAGACCATTTCTATTATGAAGGCATGCGAATTGGTTGGCGTAAGTCGCCGAACCATATATAACTGGATTTCTAGTGGAAAGGTGGAATACGTTCGAACAGCTGGGGGATCTGTAAGAATTTTTGTTGATTCTTTATGGCGTAGCCCCGATGAAAAGACTAGGCGTCAACCGGCGAGGGCCCGTATTTCTACTTCAGCTAGACGAGTAGGTTGATGGCTGGTCGAGGCGCTCCGTCACCTAGTAAAAACGTTCCAAAAAATATGAATGCGACTACTGGGACGTTAGAGCTCTTTCATAAACTGAACAATCAATTAGGTATTATCCTTGCCAATGCCGAGCTGATGGAGAGTAAGCTTGATCAGGCTGATAAAAATTACTCAAGAGTTTCTCAAATAGTGAATAGTGCGATCCAAGCTATAAAAACTGCAAAAGATCTTAGAAATATATCTTAAATTTTTTAGCTGAAGCTAGAACTTGATGAAATATTTAGTCAAATAAATGACTATATGAATTTATGTATTCATTTATTTGACTAAAAAAATTTCACACAAAGGCAAATTTCTACATTAAATTTCACGCTCTATCTCTCAGAAAAACGAAAATCTCTTTTAAATCCAAACTTTTTAGGCTCTACTAACAAAAAAATTTTATTTAAATTTTTATTGGCACGTTATTTGCTTCTAAAGAGCTACCTTGGTCTGTATTTGTGTAGTGCTGAATTTTTGGGAGCAGTAATGACTAAAAAAAAGAGGAGTCAACAGCGGCGTGTCGAAGGTGGTCTTCCGTTTGTGCAGGCCTTGGCGAAACGGGTCGCCTCATCGATGCCTAATTCGGTTGAGCTTTCTGATCTGGTTCAGGATGGAATGATTGGTTTGATTGACGCAGCGAATCGGTACGACGATTCACGTGGTATCAAATTTGAGACGTTCGCCGAACGTAGAGTACGTGGCGCGATGATTGATGCTCTAAGGAGGGATGCTTGGCCTCGGGGCATCCGCCGTATGCGGCGCGAACTTGAGGCGGGTCGGGAGCATTTAAGGCATAAACTTGGTTGCGAACCATCCCTGTCAGATTTAGCGAAATATGTTGGATCTGACGAGGTGACTCTAGGCAGAACGATCGTCCGTATTAACACAATTGAGTCGACGTCGGCATTAAACGGTGGGGAAGGGGTGGACGAAAAGACTTTACCTGCTGTCATGGTGCCTTCTGAGCCCGTCTCTCCGGACAAGGAGTGTGAGTCACATGAAGTTGAACAACGTGTTCGCATTGCACTTGCCTCTCTTCCTGCGAGAGAAAGGCAAGTAATGGCTATGTACTATTATGGTGATGTGACGATGAAACAGATAGGTATTGAGATGGGTGTGAATGAATCACGAGTATCTCAACTGCATACTCGTGCGATTCAGAAACTTCGTAAGCTGCTTGGTCCGGACGTTGAGTCTGCAACTTTAAGTTCTGCGGCCATGCCGTTAGGAAACCTTTCAAAGTTGAGTGGTGACACAAGAAATCTGGTTTCTAATAACGCGACAGCTAATTCGGTTGAATCAAGAAACGAGGTGACTAATATTCTTTCCCGAGTGGTTCGAATTTCTGGACGGACATCAAAAACCAGAATCAAAAAACTAAATCAATCGACTGCCGTGGCGTAAAAACTAAAAATATTTTAGGAAAGTAAGTCTCTGGTCATCCGCAGCAGATCTTTAAGGCGAAAAGGTTTTGCAAGCCATCGACAACCGGTTTCTTGAAGAAAATTTTCGGTCTCCGCAGCTGCCACATCGCCAGTCACGAACAGACAATTTTTTGCTAAAGTAGGTTTTGTTTTTGCAAGCGATTCGTAAAAAGTACGACCGTCCATTTTTGGCATCTTCAAGTCGCAAATCACGAGATCGTAGATTTTATTTTCGATGCGTGTCAGAGCTTCTTCTCCATTAGCCGATCTATCTACAGTAAAACCAGCGTCTACTAAGGTTTCGACCACAGCGGTCGCAAGCGCAATTTCATCTTCAATCACTAGAATTACAGCTGTTTTGAAAGAAGTGCGTTGTAAAGGAACCGCTTTTTTTTCAAGTGTTTTGTTTCTCCACTTGGGCTCACTGCTTGCGGGAAAATATAGAAAAAACGAACAGCCTTTTTGCTCTTCTGATTTGACCTTAATTTGTCCGCCGTGTTCCTGCATAATTGCATATGCAACAGTCAGGCCAAGTCCTGTACCTGTTCCTACTGCTTTTGTCGTAAAAAAAGGATCAAAAATCTTAGTCTGAACTTCATTAGTTAGTCCGAGTCCGTCATCGTTTACTTCAAGAATTACAAGATCTTTTTCAGCATCGTGCCAGGTTCGAAGAATTAATGTTCCCCGCCCATGGGCAGCTAACATTGCTTGTTCAGCATTAATTATCAGGTTAAGCAGTACTTGTTTAAGCTGATGTGGATCAGCAAAAACGGGCGGTAATCCGTCAGCGAAGGCATCAAGAACTGTAATGTTTGTAACACGGTGTTCATAGGTTCGTAATGTTAGAGTTTCTCTAATGACTTCGTTCAAATTAACCATTGTCCTTGTTGTGTGTCTTTTCCGGGCGAAGGTTAATAAGTTACGGACAATTTTGGCAGCGCGTTCAGATTCACTTTGGATAATTTCGATACCCTGTTTGGTTTTGTTGTCTAGCGACTTATCCGTGAGACGCTCAGCCCAAGTAAGGATCGTTGCTAATGGATTATTTAGTTCATGTGCGACACCAGAGACAGTTTGTCCCAATGCTGCTAGTTTTTCGGACTGGAGGGTCTGATGGTAAACATCGCGCCCTTGATCTTCCATGCGACGACGCTCACTAACGTCTCGAATTAATGCATCTAAACGACGGCCTGAGGTATTTTGATGGTTATGGAGGCGGGCTGTTACTTCCACCCAACATAATGAATCATCAGAGCGTCGAAGACGAAGTAGATAATCTGTAACTGAGCCGTCACGTTGAAGCTGCTCGATAAAAGCAACACGCGACTGAGGATCAACAAATCTGCGTACTTCAAAAGGTCTAATAGTGTCGACAGGTTTCTCGGCAGGGTACCCTAACATTAATCTTAGACAAGGATTTGCGAAGATAGTTGTATCGCTCCCTCCGTCTAGATAACCGAGATAGACGCCTTCATTAATAACCTCAAAAAAGTCAACGATAGAATCTAAAAAGCTGACTTTAAGGTCTTTCTCGGATGAGGAGGTGACGCGGGGCGACACCTCCAAATTATAGCAGGGGTTAAATGTAATGAGGCAAAAGAGATTTAATTTGAAGGCTCAGGCGTGGGTGTCATTCGAGGGAAACGAGATGCGTACTTGGTCTCGATAGACGTCCGCACGTCCTTGACAGATGCTCCAGAAGCATGAAGTTGCATTGAATCTCGAGCAACATCAATACAAACTGCACAACCCATCCCATGATTTTCCCATGTTCTTACGGTGCCGTCACTATTTCTGGATTCAACAAAACAGTGAGCGTTAGCTTGATGTCCTGCAGATTCACAACCGCAAAAACAAGGTACAAATTCTAGGATGTCTGGATTTCTTCCGGCAAATTCATAAACTTCGTTAATCAACTCAGTGGTTCTGGGCATACCATTTGGAATAAAGGGTAATGGAGGCAATACTGCATCGGACGGGGGCTTGACAATATTAACCGTTGTGACTGTGGGAATGTTTTCATCTTCGTTTAGTGCTGACGTAGTATCAATATGACCGTGGGAGTCTGTCGATCTGTTTTCCAGAGAACTCTCATCAGTATCAAAATTTATCGGTTCGGAGGTAAAACGAGGATAAAAACCTACACCTAGGAGTGCGATTACTCCAACTACTCCATAAATTAATATCCAAGGAGTTCCGCCTTTATTTTCTATTCCTGATGTCTTGAACTCTTTCTTAGTTCCCATGGCGGAATTCTACATCAAAAAGTTGAAGTAAATAGGTAATCTTTCAATACTACCAGTCGTGGTGAGTTGAGAACTCAGTAAGAATTAATGCTTAACACGAATTAATTTTTGTTTGGCGGCGCTGGCCCTAGAGCAAAAAGCATCGTTCCTTCTACGGCAATCTCTCTGTTTACACGAGCAAAACCTTTTAGGCGTCCCATTCGACTACGAAGTCTATCGACACTAACTTCTATAACAACCGTCTCACCGGGGTGTACCGGTCTATGGTAACGAACATGGTCGATGCCCATAAAGTATGGAACCTTTTGGCGGTTCTCAGGCTTCGCCAAAATGAGGATTGCTCCAACTTGAGCCACGGCCTCAGTTAAGATCGTTGGGGGAAGCACCGGTTGTTCTCCTACTCGATGAGACAAGAAATTTTCATTAAGAGAAACGTTTTTAATACCAACAATACGTTTGTCTTCTTCAAATTCAACAATTCTGTCAACTAGTAAGAAGGGGTACCGGTGGGGAAGAATCTTTTCAATTGCAGCGTTGTCAAGAGGTAAAGAAAGTTTGGTTTGCACTAGGTGAGTATATCGGAGTTGTTAAGTTTTTCCTTAGGCTTTTAAGTTTAAATATTTGAATAATGTTCTCTGGAAAATAGGGGCTAAGCCTATATTTATCATCCTTGTGCGACTCCAGCCTCAAAGTCACTATCTGTCCGCACGATTGTTGCCAGTTGAGCGGCTAAAATGACCATTGTGGCTTGGATGCTTTCATCTGTTTCTCTGCCGTCTCTAATCTCTGCGGAGATGATTCCGACACAACTTGACGGTGTTAGAAGTGGAGCAACCAAGGAACCAAGTGATGTTTCATCACAAGGAACAATTTGCAACTCTTCGCTACGGAATGCTTCAGTGGCTGCATTTTCACTATTGCACGATACAGCGCCTATTTCTTCAAGAGACTTTCTTGAATAACCGTGTGCTATTGCTGGTCGTAGTCTGTTTCCACCGACATCGCTTACCCAAACTATGAAACTGGAAGCACTAACGAGGCGGGCACAGAGCGAGAGAATTTCTTCTAGAGTAGATACATCCGCTACGCGACCGATATTGGTACAGAGCTCAGCGACATCATTAAGTTCACTTGTCTGGGCAGCGTCTAAAATAATTTCAGGTTTTGAATCCTGAGCCTTTTCCGCCACAGACATTGTTGTGATTATTCGATTCTCACTTGTTATCAAAGCATTCTCTGCGGCGGGTGCTTGTTTGTGGTTTCGGTATTTCACGGGCAATAGCAAGAAAGAGACAAGTAATACCGTGCCCAAACCGAGCCCCAATGAAAAGAGTTGGTTTTCTTTACTCTTTTGCCTGCGAAGCTCGTAAGTTGTTCTCTCGGCTTTCCTGGCATCGACCAAATAATTGATTGCCTCTTTAGTCAGTTCAAGGCCGTCAGTGAAAATTAAATCTGATGCCATTAGGGTTTGTTCTGCTGAGATATGTTCGAGGGTCAGGGTGTCAACGTCTTCGATCTGTTCCACGATTGCTGCGGCCTTGTCGAGTGCGATCGTGGCCTGGGTTGTACTCGCGATGCTTCGTAAGAAAATAAAATCTTCATTAATTCTTATTAAGCCACCAGAAACCTTTTCGACCCAGTAACCAATATCCTGTCCAGTTGCCACGTACGCTTGTTGCGCAGCCATTAGCTCAGAGAGAGAACCCGTTGTAACCCAAGATTGTGCTAAAAAGGAATACTCAGATTCGCGTTGTGTGTCTATCTGTTGTTGTGTCTGGAAAAGATTGAAGGCTGATGCGGTGATCACCATCAGCATAATCATGATGACGGTGACTCTCACCACGCGTCGATGCATATGGTGCTTACTATACCACTCTATATAGTGTGAATATAAATTTTAGGTCGACTAGGTGGTGCTTTTTACTATTTAAATGGATATTTTGTCTGAATTTTCTAGAATTCGATGGGTGCCCGCGATTTATTCTGGGCGCAGTATTGCGTAAGTGGGGAGACCAATTCCTTGAAAGTGGGCCATGATTTCGCTAGCGGGCGATATACTGGGATCTTCAGCTTGGAATTTTACTTTCACGTAATTATCTAGTCTTGTTTGGACATTTTCATTTTTTAGAGTCGTTTGGTCCATCGTTAGACAATTTTTACACCAGGTAGCCCAAACATCTACCAAAATAAGTTTGTTCTCTTCGCGTGCTTCTTCTAGGGCTGCACTTAAAGAAGAATGCCAGCCTTCTTCGAGCATTTCCTGAACACTGCTTGCAACTTCATCCGGGTTGACCCAACGTTGACTGAAAAGTCCGTAAGCTAATGATCCGTAATAGATTGCAGTGCCAAGGATAAAAACACCAAATGCTTGTTTAACCCGGACCATCCATGCACCCGGTCTTGGCATAATTGATAGTCCAGCACCAGCGAGAGGCCACGGAATTGCCATACCTAAGCCCAAGAGGAAGGGTAAGCCAAGTGCAACAACGTTACCAGAGAGATACAGGCTGCTTGAAAAAAGAATAACTTGGATAACCACAGGCGCTACACATGCACCTGCTAACAAGGCTGCGATAGTGCCCATACCAAAAGCTAAGAAAAATGATCCTGTGTTTGAAGAATTACCGGATTTAAAAAACCTTTGGTACGAAGAGAAGTCAATATTGACGATATCAAACATTGCTAATGCAAGCACTATAAACACGACTGCTATACCTAGATTAAACCACGGCGAAGAGTTAATTGTCCCAAAAGTTCCCGCAGTCAGAATGACCACTAAGCCAAGGAGACCGTAAACAATGGCCATAGCTAGACCATAAGCACTACCTAAAGCAAACCCGCGTTTCCGCGAACCTGCTTGAGTCCCTGCACCGATTATTGCTAAGTTGATTGGTATCAATGGAAGAACACACGGTGTAAGGTTCAGCGCTAAACCACCCAAAAGAACTAACAGCACGATCATGAATGGACCCTGACCTTCAAACCATCCTTTTTCCTGCCGACCAGATTCTGACTGATCAATAAAATTGAGAAAGTCGGTTGTGTTTAGATATCCGCCTGTCGTTCCCAGCAAACTAAACTCACTGAGTTGTGTTTGAATGTTAGTAACCACTGATTTGGGTACATTTGTGTGAGCATTTTCCCGAAGAATGTTGGGTGCTGGTGGTGAAGCGTTTTCGAAGTCAAGACCTGAAAATATTTCAGCGTGTTCAGGAATAATCTCGTTTATTCCACCACGCACATTAACGATAAGTTCGAATCCTTTTGACGAGGGCAAATAACACATGGTCGCATCACACGCTTGGTAACGAAGAATGCCCGGTACAACGTATGAGCCATCAGAGAGTTGAGGATCTAATGAAAGTGCTATTCCTACGGCAAATTCTTCTTCGAAGACTGCGAGAGGGTTCTCGGCACCTTGTTGCTCTAACATCACTGGTTGCGGCCAGGCGAACCGGGAAATCTTGATTCCATCAGGTGCTTCTAACGTTAAACCTGTTGGAATTAAAAAATCTTCTAAAGGTTGGTTGGAATTAACATGGAAACCTGGAGACAATTGAGCTTCTATCGCAACACGAAAGATTGAGCCAGGATTCCCGCTTTCGGTTTGATAAACAGGGCGAAGAGTGATTTCACTAGGTCCCGATTGACCAAGCAAGATCGTTGAAGCAACTCCCGTTATCAAAGTTCCAATTAAGAGGTTTCGCAGGGTTTCCATGGCAGTCTTAGTTTTTGTTAAATCTACTCATTTCGAAACACTTTAGTAAAGGCTTTGATTGATTTGAAATGATGATTTAGCTTCTCCAACGTGTCTAGGAATACAATGCGGAAATACCCTTCAGATGGATCTGCTCCAAATCCAGATCCATAGACACACAAAATACCTGTTTCTTGAAGAAGTCCGCGGACAAAATCTTGGTCTGTCTTACCGGGCGGTAATTCGACTTTCGGTAGTGCGTAAAAAGCTGCTTTCGGGGCAATACAACTAACACCTTCTATTTCATTTAATCGCTGGCTCGTTAAGTTCGCGCGTTCTCTTAGTTGATTGCGAAATTCATCTTGATAGCTTCGGTCTCCATCTAAAGCTGCAGGTACAGCGTGTTGCATAGGACCATTGGTACAAAGGCGTCCGTCGGCTAGTCTCTTTACGGCGGCAAGAACTTTATTAAGTCGTTTCCCAGTTGCAACGACCATCCATCCGGTTCTCCACCCTGGAGCCACATAAGCCTTTGAAGCAGATGAAAAAGAAATTACAGGCGCTTCTGGATTAAGTGAACCAATAGGTTGCACTGGGCCATCATATACAAGGTCCGTATAGGCCTCATCTGACAACAACACAATATTGTTTTCATCAGCGATCTTGAGGAGTTCCATACGAGTTTCTGTTTGATATACAGCCCCCGTAGGATTATTTGGGTCAATAACTACTAGCGCTTTTGTTCGAGGGTTTAAAAGTTGTTTTAACTGATCTAAATCTGGCTCCCAATTATTTGAAGGATCCGTTGGGTAATATACTGCTCGTGCACCCAGCTTGTTGAGCACTGCCGTATAGAACGGATAGGTTGGAAGTGGAACGAGCACTTCGTCACCGTGGTCAACGATGACACTGATTGCCAGTTCGATTCCTTCTGAAGTTCCAGAAGTTAAAATAACCCGGTCGGGTGACATGTCGAATCCTCGGGACGTGTATTCAGCGGCCACTGCTTCCCGAGCTGACATAATTCCAGAAGCATGAGTGTAGCCGTTATGTCCGTCTTTCATGGCTCGTATTACGGCTTCTACTAGGTGCGGAGGTGTTTTGAAACCAAAAAGGACAGGATCTCCAATGTTTAAATAATGCACTTCCCGCCCGCTTCGCTCGACAGCTTGTGCCTCGGCGACGATATTTCGAATCGCATAGTCAAAGCCTTCCAAGCGGCTAGCTACTTCAATTGGAGCAGCAGACGATTGTTTCATATAAGTGATTCTATCGGATATTTTAAAAGCTCTTTTATAAAGAGGGCCACTGCCCGATACTTTCCTAAGATTTTATACTATCGCCAATGATGTCTCTTTTGTGACAGAGTCTCCAAGTTGAGGTAAGCTGAACAGATGGCAATTCGAACAGAACTTTCTCTTAGATTAAAGAATAGCCCTGGTGAAGTAGGCCAACTATGTAAACACTTGTTGGATGAACGTATCAATATCTTTGCTTTAAACTTGGAAGCCGGCGGGATACTTCGTTTAATTGCGGACAATCCTTTAAATGCAGTCGAAACACTTAGAAATAAACAATATTCTGTCACTGAACGAGAAGTTTTGTTTGTTCAGCTTCCCAACAACCCCGGAGCACTACAGAACATTACAGACACACTCTTTAAGTCGGGGGTCAACATCGATTATCTCTATGGCTCGGCCCTTGAAGATCATTCCCTGGTTGTCCTCATTGTTGCTGTGGAAGACGTCCAACGGGTTGCCATGGCTGTGGGGATATAGTTCAAAAAATAACGGGGTTTCAAAAAGAATATATGCGTTTATACATTGATCCTATGAACGAGGTATTAGTTGAGTGTGATGCTAATGGTCGAATTCGTCTTGATGGCGAGGACTGGACTTCTCCTAGCCTTCAAGAAAAAAGAGCGATCCTTTTTGCTGCGGAAAACGAAATTCAGGAACTGAAAGAATTAATAACTGTTCTGGAAAAACTATGAGGTAAGTTGCCTAATTATTCTGCGGCTTATTCACTGCAGCTTCCCAACGGTTACACTGGCGGGACGTAAAATTTTTTTGCCAATAAGATAGCCTGTTTTCACGGTTTCGATAACGATGTTGTCCTTTTTAGACTCAGAGGTCTGAATAACAGAGACTGCATCGTGATAATTGGGGTCGAAAACGCTACCAGTCGTGTCCATTTGACATACACCGTGGGTTGTCAATGTTTTTAAACATTGACGGCGGACCAGTTCTATTCCTCGTCCCAGATTTTTATCAGTGGATTGGCCATTACTTGATTCGAGGGCGCGGTCAAGGTTGTCCACAACTTCTAGAAATGCAATGAGAACCCCGCGGATTTCTTTTTCAGCGTCTTTTTTAATCTCTCGTTTCATTCGTGTGCGAACATTTTCAAATTCTTCCGTGATTTGCTTATGTTTAACTAAGATGTTTTTGATCTCTTCATCTTTATTGATAATTTGTTTTTCAAGTTTTTCAATATAGGTAGGTTTGTTTGACTGAGATTTTTCTTTAATGTCTTCTTTTGATCTTACCCACCAACGTTTATCCACTACCCGGACATTTTCAGACTTCCCCGTATCGTCGGTTTTACTGTCGGAATCAGTAACTGAATTGTTCCCTTGATTCTTTATAAATACCTTGGAATCAGGTTTTTTCAAATTACTCACTGGCTGTGTTCTCAACACTCTGGCCGACAGTTTCTTGACTAGAACTCGTATTAGCGTCGTAATCGAAAATCAAAGAGTTTTTACGAAGTCCTATATGTACGGTTCCTCCGTGTTCTAGTCGACCAAATAAAATTTCGTCTGTCAGAGGATTTCTCAAATGGATCTGGACTAGACGCGCTAAGGGACGCGCACCATATCTTATGTCCCTCCCTTTTTTTGCAAGCCAACGTCTGGCGGCTGGAGCAAGGGTAATGGCAATCTTTCGTTCGGCTAATTGGGTCTCTAGTTGCAACGAAAATTTTTCAACAATCATCTCCATAGTTTCTGTCGATAGGTTTTGGAACGAAATAATTGAATCGAGGCGATTTCTAAACTCTGGACTAAATATGCGATTTATTGCTGACTTCATTTTTCCGTTTTTCACTATGGACACGCCATCCCCAAAACCAACGACAGGTTCTCCAGCTTCACGAGATCCGGCGTTCGATGTCATAATAATAATCACGTGCCGGAAGTCAGCATGTCGCCCCATGTTATCTGTAAGTTTGGCGTGATCCATTACTTGGAGCAAAATGTTACAAACGTCTGGATGAGCTTTTTCAATTTCGTCGAGAAGCACAACGCTGTAAGGATTTGCTCGCACGGCATCAACAAGCATTCCGCCTTGTTCAAAGCCTACATATCCGGGCGGTGCACCGATTAATCTAGCTACGGCATGTTTTTCCATGTACTCACTCATGTCGTACCGAATAAACTCATTTCCAAGGTGAAGGGCTAATTGTTTGGCGAGTTCTGTTTTTCCTACGCCAGTTGGTCCGGTAAATAAAAATGACCCGGTAGGTCGGTCTAATCGTCCAAGTCCGGCGCGGGCTCGTTTTATTGCTGTTACCACAGACCGAACTGCTTCATTTTGACCGAAGACTACTCTTTCGAGGCTTTCTTCCAAAGAACGAAGACGTTCTTTATCTGACGAAGAAGTCTGTTTTTCTGGAATGCGTGCCATTCTGGAGACGACCTTCTCAAGGTCCTTCACGCGCACCGTTTTGGCATCAGGCTCTTTAGGGTTACTTTCCTTCAGACCAAAAACTGCGCCCGCTTCGTCAATGACATCTATTGCACTATCAGGAAGTTTGGTTTCTCGTAAGTGTCTGTTGGCAAGTTTAGCTGCTGCGTCAATGGCTTGGTTGCTATATTCAATACCGTGGTGTTTTTCATATCGTGAGCGAAGACCTTTTAAAATTTGCGTGGTTTCCTCAATAGATGGTTCCTCAATAACTATTTTTTGAAATCGTCGCCCTAGAGCTCGATCTTTTTCTATTTGTTTAAACTCGTCGAAAGTTGTAGCACCCACGATACGAACTTCTTCCGCAGCCAAAGTGGGTTTGATAAGGGTGGCTAAGTCCATCGTTCCACCGGTGGTAGAACCTGTTCCAACGGACGCGTGAACTTCGTCGATAAAGAGGATGGGCATCGAGCGATTTTGAAGTTCAGAAATTACTGTTTTGAATCTTTCTTCAAAGTCACCGCGGAACCGTGTTCCGGCTAGAAGCGCGGCCGTATCCAGCGAAAAAACTTCGGCTCCTCGCAACCGTTCAGGAACATCTTTAGACGCCAAATAAGCGGCCAGTCCTTCAGCTAACGCCGTTTTTCCTACCCCTGCATCTCCTACAAAGATGGGATTATTTTTTCTGCGGCGGCACAAAATCTCTATGGTTCGCTGGAGTTCAGAAACGCGGCCAATGAGTGGATCGAGTTTTTCGTTAAGAGCACATTCCGAAAGGTTCGTTGTGTATGATGCGAGTGGATCTCGCGTGGGATCAGATGTCTCATATTCGTCGTCTGTGTAGGGTAACTTTTCAGGATTTGATGTTTCAGTACTATCGCTGTTTACTATTGGAACCTTTGAAATTCCGTGAGATATGTAGTTTAGGATGTCCAGACGTGTGATTGTCTGCCTCACTAAGAGTTGAGCCGCATGGGATTTAGGTTGTTGAAGAATGGCAGCTAAGATGTCTCCAGCTCGCACCTCGTCTTTTCCCGCACTTTGCACATGAAGCACCGCAGTTTGAAGAACTCGACGAAATCCTAAAGTCTGGGCAGGTTCTGTTGTGGGTTCGTCGTTTGAAAAAGTTTCAAGATCTTTCAGACACTTATCTAGCGCATGTCGTAACAATGAAGGATCACCACCACATGCAACTAAGATTCGTTCTCCTTCAGGGTCATGAGCGAGGGCATAGAGAAGGTGTTCTAATGTTAAATATGTATGTCTACGAGCTGAGGATTCTCGGTACGCAACATTAAGAATCAATTCAAGTGATGCGCTGAACATATCAACCTTCTTCCAGTTTTGCTTGCAGCGGAAAGCCTTCTTTTTGAGCGTTGTCGTACACCAGAGCAACTTTTGTTTCAGCAACTTCGTATGTATAGGCTCCGCATACCGCTTGGCCATCTGTATGGATTTTCATCATGAGGCGAAATGCTTCAGCAGGACTCTTTTGAAATAGTCCTTCGAGAAGACTTGTCACAAATTCCATCGTTGTATAATCATCGTTCAATAGAATAACTTTATAAGTTTTTGGGGTTTTTGACTTTTCCTTCGCGCGTTCCTTAATGATATCGCTAGTTTGTGCGGTTTCTCTTGTGTTCATATCCAGTGGTCAGCGTAACGAGCCTTGTTTTCATTGGTCAAGTTCTTAAGCCATCAAAATTTTGACGGTCCATAGTAGACTTTAAAGTGAGATGTATACAATTAGTAGCGGCTTACATTATATGGACCTCGGATTCCAGGGCCGTGCTCGGGTCATTGCCTCCGCGGTTGTGCAAAGCAATAGCGGTGTCGCCATAATCGATCCGGGTCCTTCCTCGTGCTTGGACGTTCTATTAGGGGAGCTGGATCAGCACGGAATTATGATTTCCGACATCCAAGCCCTCCTTTTGACTCATATTCATCTCGATCATGCTGGATCTACAGGCTCACTGATCAGGAAAAATCCTGAAATTAAGGTTTATGTTCATGAACGTGGTGCAGCCCATATGCTTGATCCGTCGAAGTTGTTGGCCAGCGCTTCGCGACTTTATGGGGAGGATATGGATCGACTTTGGGGAGAATTCCTCCCCGTTCCCCGTAACAATATATATAGCTTGTCGGGCGGAGAACGAATTAATGTGGCAGATAGAACATTTGAAGTCGAATACACACCAGGACATGCGTCTCATCATGTTAGCTTCTTTGACCGATCTAGTCAGGTTGCCTTTGTAGGTGATACGGCTGGTGTTCGTACCGGAAGAGCTTTGTTTGTAATGCCGCCTACTCCACCACCTGATATTGATGTGGAAGTGTGGCTTGAAAGCATTGAGCTAATACGAAAGTGGCGAGCGACCTCGCTATTCACTACCCATTTTGGATTGCACGAAGATGCCGAAGCGCACTTAGATGCGCTTGTTGAGCACTTAATTGCGATTTCGGAGATCGCTAAGACTGTGATTATTGAGAGAGGAGACGCAGACCAGCAACTTAATAGTTTTACGAGACAGGCACGTGTATATCTCAGGAGCCGTCTGCCCGTCGAAGAGGCAGATCTCTATGATTTTGCTGCACCCTTGGCACTCGGTTGGTTTGGTCTGGCGCGCTACTGGCGAAAACGCAACATACAAGAGGCGTAAAGAAACCAAGTCAGGAAGTTGCTCTTTTAGTCAGCTGGTAGCAACTTAATTTTTTGGCCGCCTATCCAAACTGAGTTAATGGTCTGTGAGTTCCGAATGTCGTCGAGAGGATTGGCCTCAAGAATAACAAAATCAGCCAACTTACCGGGTTCGAGCGAGCCTATCTTGTTTTCTTGCAGAAGACACCGCGCTGCTTGACCTGTCGCAGCAAAAATGGCCTGCATCGGAGTGAGACCCGCTGTGACCATTAATTCAAGTTCCGCGTGCTCAAAGTACCCCTGAAATCTTCCTACAGGACCTGAGTCTGTTCCCATTGCGATACGAGCACCACCAGATTGAAGAAAGTTTAAGTTGGTCAGAGCCCTACTAAGTCCCTGTTTGTATATCTGTGAGGTTGGGCGGTTGCGTACCTGTTCTTGATATTCAGGTGTTTCGAGTTCTGTAATAACGAGAGGATCTACCTCTTTGAAAAAAAATGGATCGTCAAACCATGCAGGACGTTCTTCGTATACAAATGTTGACACTTCACGCATGAGGGTCGGGCAGTAACATACATTTTTTTCGACGAGAAGATCGACCAATTCATTATCAACCGGTTGGTCTCTCACGCTGTGAGCAAGAAAATCCACACCAGCCCGCAGTAACGCCTTAGCATCTTCTAGGTAATACAAGTGAGCAGCCACCCTTAAACCAATGCGATGAGATTCTTGAATGACTGCGTGATAGATCTCTGGAGCCATCTTTGTTGATGCTCCCAGTGCATCGTCAACGCGTATTTTGATTATGTCTACTCCGAGACTCGCTATTTCATTAACCCGTTTGATGGCTTCGCTTGGAGAGTTGGCAGTTAGAACAGGTCCGGAAAGATATAGGCGTGAGCCCTCACGCTCTGAAAGAGGCTGATCCCTCACTCTGACCCCAGCTTCTCCTCCTCCACCTAAGCTCATAACCGTGGTGACGCCGTAGCGGGCGTAGCGCGCCAGTTGTGTTTCTACGTGTGCCTCTGTATAAAAAGAAGAATCCGCTTCAAGGCCAATGACATCGTTCACATGTCCATGAGCATTAACTAGTCCAGGTATAATTGTGTTTCCTGTCACGTTAAATACTTGTGCATCCGACGGCACTTGAACCGACGAACTTGTACCCACAGCACTAATCTTATCTTTTTTAGTAATGAGAACACCGTTTTCGAAAACGGTGTTGCCGTCGCCAACAATGATGTTGGCTCCCACAAAAGCGAATGTCGAGGCCGAATTTTGTTTTATGGGTTCTTGAACAACCTCCAAGCAACCGGGCAGTAAGGTAGTGATCACACAAACAGCCCATGCACTTTTAATGATTTTCATATACCCAATTCCCTGTAAACCTCTAAGCGACGATTTTAATCTTCGGCTTCGATGGTTTCTAGTTGTTCGAGAATGTCACCTAGACTTTGAATTTCTTGACCGTAAGTAGCCCAATTACCTTGGCGTTGAGCTTCCATGGCCTGTGAATAGTGACCTTGAGCTCGTTGGGTGAGTACACGGGTATTTTGATTCACATTTGTACTCTCCTGAGTGGACGTTGGCGCAATGGTACTCGCGGTTGATTCGGCGACGAGGGTAGCAAGTGGCGAAGGGGCGGGGCTACTACCACTGGTTTGCCCAAAAAGTTTCTCTAAAGCTTGGTCGAGTGTTTCTTCCATAACAATCTGATTCTGATAAGCCACGATTACCCGTTTCAGTTCAGGAATGCGTCCCCCGGATGCTCGAAGATATAAAGGACGAATGTACAGGAGAGCTTCTTCGATTGGAATCACAAGGAGTGTGCCCTGAATAACCTCTGAACCCTGTTGATTCCATAGAGTAATTTGGGGTGAAATCTCTTGGTCCTGATTAATGCGTGCAACTATTTGTGAAGGACCAAAGACAACTTTTTGTTTAGGAAACTGAAAAACTAACATTTTACCGTAATGTTCTCCGTCACTACGAGCCACCATCCAAGCTGCCAAATTGTTTTTACCACGGGGCGTAAACGGTAACATCTGTATAAATTCTGCTCTGTCCTCGTTCGGTAATTTCATAATGGTGTAGTACGGTTCCATTTGTTCACTATCGATAACAGGTACTTCCCATTCGTCTTCTTTGTTATAAAAAACTGCTGGATTTGTCATGTGATAGGTTGAGTACATTGCTGTTTGGAGGGCAAAGATACCTTCTGGATAACGGATGTGACTCTTAATATCATTCGGCATATCAGCGAGAGGTTTAAAGAGATCGGGAAAAATCTTCCCGACAGTTGTTGCGAGTGGGTCATCTGGTCGAGCCAGGTAAAACGTGGTGGTGCCGTTGTAGGCGTCTATCACTACTTTTACAGAGTTACGTATGTAATTAATTCCCCCCGTCACAGTGGTCGCGTAAGGATAATTCCCAGTAATCGTATAAGCATCCCGCATCCAGAATAGACGTCCATTTGAGACAATTAGATAAGGATCAGAGTCGTACTGAAGAAAGGGTGCAATCGTGGCAACCCGATCCGCGATGTTCCGATGAAAAATCACTTTACTTTCTGCAGTTAACTGGCCACTGACCAAGATTTCGTACGAGCGGAATCTGATGCTATATAAAAGGCGTTGGAAAATATTTCCAAGTGCAAGGCCTCCGGATCCGTCGTAGCGTACGGAGATGTTATCGTCACCTTCTGGATAATGGAACTCGTCGGTCCGCGTGTTGACTAGCACGTATTCGTTCGAAAGTTCACCAAAGTAAATACTCGGTTCTTCCACCATAAGATCGGTTTCTGAGCGGGGCGGAAGATCTTTAATAAAGAGAACAGGTAAACCTTCCTGTGTTACTTGATTGACAGGTCCGAGTGCAACGCCAAATCCGTGTGTGTATTGAAGATGTTCGTTGACCCAGGATCGATTAGGCAAAGTCTCAGAATTTAGTTCACGGCTAGAGACCATGGTCTGCCGGTATTCTCCGTCGATCATGTAGCGATCGTTGTCGACGGAGGCAAATTGATAATAGGTACGAATTTCTTGGAGTTGTCCAAAAGTATCGAGAAGCGGCTGATGATCCCACAGTCTGACATTGTTAATAGTTTCGTCATTGTTCCGAATGTCATTCTGGGTTAGGGTCGCATCGCCTGATACTTGCCGTTCTTCGACTTCGTTTATGTCGAAGGCTTCCCGTGTTGCCGCGATATTTCGTTCAATATAGGGAGCTTCTTTTTGTTGTTCGTCTGGTGTTACGATTAATTGTTGTACCGCAGTTGCTACACCGCTGCCCCCGATCCAAACGATGAGGTAACCCGCAAAGCTGGCGACGATTGGCCAGGTCTTCGATGTTTTTGCAGCGTACAACGCGGCGATTGCGCCGAGTCCACAGACAACGGTTAGGAGTCTTAATACTGGTAATTGCACGAGTACGTCGGTGTAGGAAGCGCCTTGAATAATGCCTGCAGGTGTAATTAGCATGCGAGGCATATCTAGATATGCGCCAGCAGCAAGAATTAAGAAAAAAACTGCGCCAAGACAAGCAATATGACGACGCGGCTTAGAGCTAATTTGTAAACCCTCAGGTGTGAGGCCTAGCTGTCCTGCCATGACATAGACAGCTCCGCAACCAAGAAGTGATAAGACAACAAGTGTTAGTAATAGATAACGAACAGTATCTAAGAACGGCAGACTAAACACATAAAATCCTACATCTCGTCCGAACTGTGCATCCGTTTGCCCAAATGGAGTCGCATAAAGATAGTTGAGAAGCACCATCCATTGGCTCGAGGCAATGTTCCCAATAAATAAGCCCGCGACGGCAGACAGGCCGATGGAGAGCCAGCGTAGTTGTTGAGGTTCCAGAACGATTGGCTGAATATCTCCTCCACCAGGAAATAATACATACGGCCGCTGAAACGCCTTAAGGGCTATTCTTAAGTTGCTATACAGCGCTGCAGATACGACTAAAAAAACGCTGATTCCAAGAACCCATTTAATAACGAGGCTCTTAAGGAATACTGACTGATAGCCAGCTTCTCCAAACCAAAGCCATTCAGTATAGATTCCAGCAAATGCTGGCAGTCCAATGAAGGCTAATAAGACAATGACTGCAACGATAGATATTCTTGGCATCAGCGCTAGGTCTCCTCACCTTGGCTCTAAAAAGGCCGCCTATGCGTAGGCGTCCACTGCTAGATTATTGGAGTCGGTGGATTAAACGCAATAGATGTTGCTCAAGTTGGTTTTATTGTGTGGTAATCAGTATCCTCAAACTGGAGTTCTTTTTTCATGGATATAACGCGGCGTGCGTTTTTGGCAACAAGTTGTTTGGCGACGGCATGGCCTGCACGATTACAGGCCAGAGCAAATCAGGCAGTTGAATTTCCTTGGTCTGATGTGCGTAATGTTCTACAGGAACGCTTTTCTGCTCTCAAGCGCCACATTATTTTTGAGTACTACCCATGGTATGCGAACGATCCATTTCGACACTGGCAGCAATGGGGGCGAGTGCCGCCTGCAGATATTGCCACAAATTTGGTTCCACAGCTGGGGCCTTATGATTCGAGGTCTACTGCCGTTATCGAACAGCATGCCCGCTGGATTGTTGAAAGCGGGGTTGGTGTCGTCGATTTAAGTTGGTGGGGCCGTGATAGCTTCAGTGACACCGTTGTTTCGCGTGTTATGGATGTGATGGCCGATTACGATATCCATGTAACGTTTCATTTAGAACCCTATGGTTTAAATCGGGTTGAAAACATTTTGTCTGATGTTAGGTATCTCGTTCAGGAGTTTGGAGAAAAACGAAACTGGGACTGTTTTTATCTAAACCAACGAATGGATGGAAGCAAAGGACCAATTTTTAAGTTCTTTAATACCACCTTACCTGAGCATATCGAAGATTGTCACGGTGAGTTGCAGAAAATTACTGGTTATTTTCCAGATAGTGTCTGGCGTAAGGCTACTGATGAGTTAAGGTTGTTCTTAGAAAAAGAATTTCAACATGTAACCCTTCTGTCAAACACACGAGATGCTCCACGTGCTCGAGCTGCTGGCTTTGATGGCATTGCCACCTACGATCCTGCGATTGAGCCGGAGCAATATCTTGATTTTGCGAGTTCGGCCAGTCAGAATGATATGTTGTTTTCGTTTAATGTGAATCCAGGCTGGGATGAAATTATTCAGAGGAATGTCCCTGAGAACTCCTGTTATCAAGAGCGGCCATTTCTTCCACGGACGCGAAAACTTAACTGGGCTGAAGCCGACGACCGTGAACTTGCGCGATTACTTTCAGAATCAAGAATTTTGGAGAGTCTTCAAGGTAATTTGCTTCTCCAGCTTCATCCGTGGTTCGGTAACGTAGATGCAGGATTCTTCTTGGTTTATATAACATCATTTAATGAGTGGCATGAGGGAACTGCATTTGAACCTATGCAAAATAGAGCAGAGATGTCTACGTTGCAACAGGCTATGGAATATCACAATCCCAGCGATGGATACTATCGACTCCGTTCTTTACAAGAGCTACTAGCCAAATTGTTGTGACTCATCTTTGTCTAGCGCCCAAACGGTAAACGATATACTAGCGCTGTTAAAATCCGCCTTTGTTTGAGTGGTTTCAATCGAAACACATACCGATAATCAAAGGAGAGACGAACCAAGAAGCTGCTATCTAGCGGCACGTCAAATCCCCCCCCGAATTGGATGGCTGGCTGGGTGTCATTAAGATCTGCTGAAGATAAAATTTCAAAATCTGACGAAATCTGTAAATCAACGGTTGTTGTTCCTCCCAAAAATTGTATAAAAGGACGTAGTTTCCACCAATCTCTCGAAAACTTCGCACCTGCCAGTAGACTCAGGAAATTAGCATCGACGTCTAAAAGACCAATGTCTTGTTGCTGTTTGGTGCCTTCAACTTCAAAAGTAATGCCTAACCACTGAGTCGCGTTCCAGGTGCCATTGCCAACCCATCCAATTCCATAACCATCGACGATTTCAGAGTTATGCAAAAATGTGTATGCGCCGGAAACTTCAAGGTTTGCGGGATCATCCGTTTGGGCAGCCAAGGGGCTGACAAACAGTAGGATCATTACGAACACATTGGCTGATACAATATTTCTCTTCATATGTCTGCACATGTTGGTGACGTTGCCCCGGATTTTGAATTGGAAAGCCACAAAGGTGGTTCCGTGAGGTTGTCAGACTTCCGGCGCCGTCAAAATGTCATCATTGTGTTTCACCCTTTGGCATGGACCCCAGTATGCGCTAGTCAATTACAAACATACGAGCACGATCTTGAATGGTTTACTTCTCACGATACTCACATTCTGGGCCTAAGTGTAGACGCGATTCCCTCTAAAATTTCATGGGCCAAGAGTTTAAATGGAATAACTTATGATCTTCTTAGTGATTTCCACCCCCACGGCGCAGTAGCCGAGGCCTACGGTGTGTTACGTGAAGGTGGAATCTCAGATCGCGCTGTCTTTGTAATAGACAAGAATGGTGTCGTCGTTTTTTCTAAGGTTTACGACATTCCGAACTTGCCCGACAATAATGAGGTCAAACACGTAATCAAAAACTTGCGCTGATCAACGTGCAACGTTTTTACCATTCTTCCATTTCGAATTTTATATTTCGACGGTTGGCAGTTTCCTCGATATCAGCCATTGACCATGGATTTCCACACGTAAGAATGACAGTTTTAGAGGGGTCAAAGCGGTCGCGTAATCCAGATACTGACATATGTTTAGGTAATTGGGGTTTAGGGGTTCGTTGCATCCCAGCCTCTGCGCGGGCCAAATCGCCCTTGCCAGCTTTTGCGGCCGCCAAAACTTCTTCTTCTTTCATGGGAAGTTCAAACATGTGACGGAGCACATTGTTTGCTCTGCCAGCCCCCATTTGATCATCGTCTAGGTCTCTTTGTGCTGGGCGACTAACGGTCGGTATGTAGCTAAAGTCAAAATTTCCAGCTTTATCCATGTCAAGTAATTCTTGATGGTAGCCAAGCTCTTCATAAGTTCTGTTTGTGTGGAGAATGGTATATTTTCGTTGATCACCGCGACCCTGTTTTGCTTCAAAATCTAACTGTTTGGCCATTGCGATAAATGGGGCCAGGCCGGTACCAGTCCCTACCATTAAGATGCTGTCAAAGCCAGAAGCACGTTCGTCGAGTGTGAAGTTGCCGGTAATACGATCAAAATAAGTCACCTGATTATCTTTTTCAGGATCAAGATTCATAAAAACCGGACTTAGGCGACCGAATTCACCTTTTTTTATTACTTCGAGCACGACGTAAAATTCAAGATATCCATGTTCTTCTTGTTCCCATGGAGCCGAAGCGATCGAATACGAGTGAGTTACTTTCCCAATTTTCTGATTTCCGGATTCGTCCAAATCTGGACCATAAGTCTTAGAACCATCTTCATTGACACCAGTTTTTTTGGTGAGCTTGCAGTCATCTCTAGAAAGAGCGATGTACTGGCCCGCCTGTGAAGGAGGGAAGGGATTTCCTTCTTCAGGCATTAACCGAAAAACTGTCAAAATGGATGAGAGATCTTTTTTGTAGGTTACCGAGCCAACTTTACGTCCTGCCATTCAAAGTCCTTTCACAAGAAAACATGGTCATCTGTAACAAAGATTACCAAGATAATGCTATCTATATAAAACGTGACCCAACAGGATCCTGCATCCTTGGATCAACTGTCAACTTTGGATCAGAAGATTCTTAGTGCACAAAATGTAAAAATTGCGATAATTCAAATATAAATTAGGAACTGAAGAGAACTTTATGTCCAGAAAATACAGACAACAAGGCTATCAGAATGACGGCAACAGAAATGATGACAAGCCAAAACACGCTGACGAAAATAAGCGTGATCGGGGACCAAGGCGTGGCTATGGACCCCGCGAGCCTCCCAAAATGAACATGCCAGGATTTTTTGAAGTAAAGAAATGCGGGCGCTGTGGAAATAAGATAAATAAAGCTATAGTTCATGATAGTCAGTGCAAACAATGCGGTAGTGATTTAAAGAGTTGTTCACAATGTGCCTGGTTTGATACTGCCAATCGGTTTGAATGCGGGCAGCCGATCACGGAACGTGTTTCCCCAAAAGACAAAAGAAATGAATGTAATTTTTTTGAAGTACGTGTCACCGTAGAACGTGCAACCCATTCGACAGGAACCTCTAGGACTAGTAAACAAGAGTTTGATGATTTGTTTAAGTAGAAAAAGGGTTGAATGTCTATCTTAGAAGAATTTCCCAGTCAATTTCCCGCATTAAAACACGAAGTAAAGCTAATTTTTTTCACTCAAACGTTTGGTTGTGACACTTGCCTACATGCTCAACAAATTGTCGAAGAGCTGTCATGTTTGTCTGAGAAGATTAAAGTTGAGACATACGATATGGTCCTTGATAAGAAGGAAGCAGCTGAATTTGGAGTCGGGCAAGCACCTGCAATTGTTGTGGTTGGTGTACGAGGCATAATTATGCGGTACTTTGGTGTTCCTGCTGAGTTAGAGATCGAATCTTTACGGCAAGCAATCTTATTGTCGGCAAAGAAAGATGTGGGTCTGTCGGAAAGAACCCAATTGGTTGTTTCCGCGATAACGAAACCAGTTGATCTAAAAGTGTTTGTGACGGCCACCTGTCGATTATGTCCACAGGTGGTTAATTTAGCGTCAAGGCTAGCGGCCATTAATAGTCAGATAGCTCTTTCTGTGATTGAGGCAACAGAGTTTCCAGAATTGGTTCATCGATACAGCGTGTCAGGTGTTCCGAAGACTGTTTTTAATGGTTCTATTGAAGTGTTTGGTCAGCAGAACGAGGAAGAGTTTGTGCAAAAAATATTAAGCTTGGATTCGGCAAAGTAAAAATTCGCTGGCAGTAAGGTCTTGACTGTAATCATCTTTCTGGAAAAAGCACTCCCGGAGCAAGCTTGCCTGAGGGATCCAATGCCTTTTTTACGTTACGCATCTGTTGAATACCGGCATGACCATAGAGTGTTTTAAGGAGGGTCTGTTTAACAGTGTTTCTGCCAACACCATGTTCGGCCAGTGGACACCCTCCGAGAGCGACAATTTTTTTTCCGCATTCAAGAACAGCATCTTCCCCTTGACGGGCATCATTAAGATCTCGGGGAATAATGTTAGGATGAAGGTTCGCATCAGAAATATGTCCCCAAATTGCAAATTCAAGGTTTCGTTTCCTGAACGCATGTTCAAATAGTTCGATACTTTCTCTAAGCAGGGAAAATGGAACAATCATGTCCGCTGCAATTTTCTTAATTCTTGAATCGACTTTTTGTTGAGCCATTTTGATACGCCTGTTAATAGCCTCAGGAACAGCCTCGCGAAATCCGAATAGCTGGTTTTTACGACGTTGGTCTTGCGGTAATACGATTTCTGTTCGTTCGAGAACGTCAGCTGCAGACAACAAACGACAAAGACGTACCAGTGGGGTATCCGGAGCTGTGGCCGATAGGGCCTCACCTATCTGCTTGTATGCGTCGGAAGACATCTTGACTGAATCTGCAGGTACTTCTATTTGTGCTAAAAGCGACACTTCTGTATCGACTGGTATCGAGACAGAGAATATTTGATCAATTTTATCGGCGCGTAATAGATCTAAGCTATTGCGATCGATGTGCTCAACCGAGACTACGTCAAGGCCACGTGAATCATGTGATTTCCACGTGAGTCGAGATTCCGCGCGAAGTTGTTCAAGAATCGAAAATGCCTTTGATACCTTCGGTAAAGTTAGCCAAACGAGAACAGTCGTGGGACGCGGCGTGATCACTTTAAAACGGATTTCCGTAATAATTCCAAGCGTGCCTTCTGAACCGATAAAAAGATCAATTAAATCCATTTCTTCACTGGCAAAGTATCCAGCGGAGCACTTCGGTACGTTGGGTAATTTATAGGATGGCACGGGTATCCGGCATGTTCCATTTTGACTAATGAGTTCAAAAAACCCATCAGTGTGGGAAAAAATCTCTCCACGAGATACTTTGAGAATGCTTCCGTCAGCCAGCACAACCGTTAATCCATTAACCCAATCACGCGTTGTTCCGTATTTGAAAGTAGTAGCACCGGCGGCGTTTGTGGCGACTACACCACCGGAGAAGGCGCCCCCGAAAGTTGGCACGGGAGGGTAGTACGCGTTTTGATTGGCAAGGGTTTCTTGCAGGACTTCAATTGGAACACCTGCTTGAGCGGAAATTTCAGTGCCGTTGTAAGACGTTATCCTGTCCAAACGATCAGTTGCGATTACTAAGTCTCCCAAGGGTGTTGCACCACCTGTTAGTGAAGATTGCGCTCCAACAGGGAGAATGCGCTTGGCGTTTTGTACGAGTGTTGAAACATCAGCGGTTGAGGTTGGCCTGGCTATTCCTGATGCATGCCCACCGGGAAAATGAGCAGCATCTTCAAGATATTCCGCGATTGAACTACTATCCCGTTCTATCTGTGGATCACGTTTAAGTTGTGTGGCTGGTTCGGGTCTGATTTGATGTTTTAACCGCATGTTATTCAGTTATTTACGTTATGACATGCATACATGATCTAGCAACATTGATAGACGTTGATTGAGGCACAATGGTACAGTGGGGCTCGCTCATTAAGAGCCAAAGGGAGATTCTTTAATGAATAAGTTAATCAAGATGGTGTTTGGTCTTTTACTGTTGACCGTTGCTTTTTCAGGATGTGCGTCTGATTCCGCAGCTCAAGACCAAAGTGAAGTGGTTGCTCGAATTGGAGAGCTGGAAATTTCCCTTAGCGATTTGGAAGAAACTTGGAACGAGGAAGACCCTCGAGGACGCAACCGAATGCTACAAGAACTCTATGAAGCAAGGTTGCAGTCTCTTAATGTTCTGGTTGGGAACCATTTAATCGATCGAGAAGCGGCTGCACAAGGAATCAGCCGCCAAGAGTTACTTGATCGGGAAATTCCAGCCCGCACAACACCTGTGACAGAGGAAGAGGTTGATCTACTTTACGAACAGAATAAAGGGCGTTTAGGAGGGCGGACATTAGAAGAAGTTCGCCCAGAAATTCGTACAGCACTTGAGCAACAAAGACCGATTCAAGCGTTACGAAGATTTATGAACGAGTTAAGGGACTCTGCAGAAGATGTGGTGCTTACACTTAATCCTCCGCGTCAAAAGATCGAGATCTCAGAGGGAGACCGTTCGAAAGGGCCACATAATGCGCCAGTCGTTATTGTAGAATTTTCCGATTTTGAGTGTCCCTACTGTCAGAGAGCTACGGAAACTCTTGACGAATTGTTGAGGCGATATCCTGACGAGATAAGATTTATTTACAAAGATTTTCCTCTTCCTAACCACCCTAACGCTTTTAAAGCCGCCGAGGCCGGGCACTGTGCCAATGATCAAGGAAAATTTTGGCAGTTTCATGACATTTTATTTGAGCGTCAAGAGGCACTTGACGTTGAGTCTCTTAAGGCATACGCAGGAGAACTTGGCCTAGATGTAAACGTTTTTTCAACCTGTTTGGAGGAGTCGCGGCACGCAGACTCAGTTAATAAGGATATGTCTGTCGCTCGTAGTTACGGGACTTCGTCAACACCGACTCTTTTTATCAACGGTCGACCTGTCTTTGGAGCTATGCCATTGGAGGTTTTTGACCAGATCGTTCGAGAAGAGTTGGAAACGTTCACACGACAATGATGAACGATGTTATTGCAAGAGGGACAGCTCTTCTGCAAACCATGCATCGAAATCAGATTGTGATTGGACCGAAAACTCGGCTTTCATCCTGTAGTGTCCCAAGCCGCATAATTGGGAACAATTAATTTGATAATCACCTGGCACTGTTGGTTCAAACCACATGGGTATTTCCATTCCCGGGATGGCATCCTGTTTCACTCGCATTTCTGCGATACCTAAACTGTGGATGACATCTTGAGACGACAAATAAATAATGACGGGTTTGTTAACAGGAACGTTCATTCTATTAATTGACACCACATCATCTTTTGCGTTCGGATCACTTCGGTCTAGCCCAGTTACATTGGTTGGCGTGATCAGGCTTATATCCCGACGCCCAAATCGACCATCTTTTCCTGGGTAATGAGCGTGCCATTCAAACTGTCTGGCTATCATGTGAACAACGGTTGATTCAGATTCAGGCGGAAGATCATTAATGCGGTTTGCCCATGCCGGAATTGCGAATCCTACAAGTAAAACGGCTTCGATGACGACCACTGCAATATCAAGATAACTTGAAGCATGACCTGTTACACCTTTAAAGTCCGCTTTAGGGTTGGCCGATGCCCGAAACTTGAAAAGCACCCAAACGAAGTAGATTCCCCATCCGACGAAGAGGACAAACATCAAGTAATGAATCAAGACAATCATTCGGTCTATTTCACCTGCATGTGCTGACGCCTGTATTGGCAGGCCAAGAAACTCGCCCATCTATCGATCTCCTCTTTGCTGATTCAATGCTTGCTGTGATCGTTTCACCAAGTGGTAAATAAAACCGATAAATCCGCTCAAGACGCCCCCTGTGATTCCCAGTAGTGCAAACACGGCCCAATTCATTCCCTGGCCGAGCTTAGAACCAGGATCGATACCAAAACAAATAGGACACGCAGCGGCTTCCGATGGTATCAACGCTAAACTTACGGCAGCGAAAATGGATGCGGTTATCAACTTGCAAGACATACCAGTATTACTCCATTCCAATCTGTCGACTTCTTCGTGCGAAAAGGATCAGGTAAGTCGTCAGGCCACAGCCAGTTGCCAATGAACCGCATGAAAAAGCCAGATACCCCAAAGAGGTATCACTTGCCCAATACATGTTAAGGCTCCAAACTGCCACCATTCCAGACAGAAAAATAGAAGCCAAAATAAACACAAAATGAATTCCGCGGAGGGACATCATTAGTGGGCAACCTCCGACGGAGATTCGGCGTTCGAATTTGGTACTGTGACACGATTCCCATATGTATCTAAATGACCCATGAGGGGAATGAAAATAAGGACTATGAAAAAAAGCACCGTCAATAACAGTGTTCCAAGAATCCACTTTCGCTCTCCTATGAGATGCATAAAGTAACTCGACACCAAAGAACCTTTAGTTGCTGCCACAACTAGAGCTACAAAAATTGCAACTGGTACAGAAAAATCTATATAGGCGATCGCTACTGTTACTACGGTTAAGACCATTAACGCAGCACCGATCTTCCAGTAAAGCTTAATGTGTTCTCTGACCTCTTCTACGCTTTCGCTCATCGTGAGTTTCTCCTGAATCTTTCAGGCTATATTTCCGGCTACAGCAAGTAAAGCACCGGGAACAAGAATATCCACACCAAATCGACAAAATGCCAGTACAGTCCGGCGGCTTCGATGCGATTAATAAACTGTTCTTTATTTGTATTCCATAGTGCCGCACCTGGTCCCAAGAAGTAGCCATTCACTACCACACCACTAACAATATGCAGGGCGTGCAATCCAGTGAGCGTAAAATAAATCGCTAGGAATGTGCTTCCGGACGGATAATCTCCGTGTGAAAATTTGTCTGCGTATTCATAAAATTTTACACCGAGAAAGAGGACTGACAATCCAATTGTGGCTGCCATGTATTTCTTATAGCCGGCCAAGTCATCCAATTTGAGTGCCGCGTAACACATAACCATGGTTACACTTGAAGAAATTAGAACGACGGTGTTGAACGTGCCGATCGGGACATTCAGAATGTCCGAACCTAAGGGCCAGTCTGTTGCGTTTATCCGTAAAAGAATATAAGTTGAGAAAAGTCCTCCGAATAGCATGACCTCGGAGGCTAGGAATAACCAAATACCGAGTTTTACATTTGTGAGGCCTGTGTCAGGCCTTTCTTGAACAATATACGGAATGTCCATTAGTTTTATCCCTTGGCAGGTTCTGCCTGCGGTCCATTAGCATCGGTTTGCATTAGAAAATCAACCTCCGAACCAGGAACACTGTAATCGTATGGTCCTCTATGCACTTCGGGCGGTTCTGTAAAGTTTCCGTGTGGAGGTGGAGAAGGTGCTGACCACTCCAGAGTCGTAGCTTTCCACGGATTGTTACCGACTCTTTCACCTCTCTTGATGCTCCAAAAGAAGTTAAAAATAAACGGAAGTTGAAACAGGCCAAGAGTCCACGCACCCATGGAAATTACGGTGTTCCATATTAAGACATCTTCATTCATAGAATACTCGAGGCCTCCATCGGCCATCCGTCGATTCATTCCTGACAATCCTTGAATAAACATAGGCATAAACACGATATTGATTGCAATAAATGAACCCCAGAAATGAATGCGACCTAACAGGTCATTCATTTTTCGACCGGTTGCTTTGGGGAACCAGTAATAAATTCCCCCAAAAAGGGCCAGAACTGTGCCTGGGGCAACCACGTAATGGAAGTGACCAATAACGTAGTAAGTATCATGCAGGTGAATATCCGGAGCAGCCAGACCAAGAGGGAGTCCAGTTAAACCACCGATGCCAAACATGGGAAGAAATGCCAGTGCAAAAAGCATCGGGACTGTGAATCTTATTGAGCCACCGTATAACGACAACAGCAGTGCTGACAGAATTAACACGGACGGAATCGAAATGATCATCGTTGTAGTCTGGAAGAATGAGCTCATTGTTGTTCCCATACCAGTCATGAACATATGATGAGCCCAAACTACAAAAGACATAAAACCGAGAAAGATTACGGAACCAATAAGTAAGCGGTAACCCCAAATAGGTTTCCGCGTATTGTTCGCAATGATTTCCGCGACAATGCCCATAGCCGGAAGTATCAGCACATAAACTTCAGGATGAGCTAGAAACCAAAATAGATGTTGCCAGAGCAGTGGGCTTCCACCTCCACTTACCTCTAGCGGGGCATCACCTACCACTAAACCGCTTGGAAGGAAGAAACTAGTTCCCGCCACGCGATCCATGAGTTGAAGAACCCCCGCCGCTTCTAAAGGTGGAAATGCTAACAACAGAAGGAAGGACGTTACTAACTGCGCCCAAACGAAGAAGGGTAGCCGCATGAAACTTAAGCCCGGTGCACGTAACTGAACCGCCGTCACGATAAAGTTCACGGATCCCAGCAGTGAGGAGGTAATCAAAAATATCATGCCTACTAGCCATACGGTCTGTCCTGTGGTTGCAATGACCGAAAGAGGAGCGTAGGAAGTCCAACCGGAGTTTGCCGCGCCGCCTGGAACAAAGAAACTCGCCAACATCACAACGCCACCCAGAAAAAATGACCAGTAGCTCATCATGTTCAGCTTCGGGAAGGCCATATCGGGAGCACCAATTTGCAGAGGCAACACGAAGTTTCCAAAACCTCCAACCGCTAGAGGCACGACACCAAGAAAAACCATAATGGTTCCATGCATGGCGCCGAGTTGATTGTAAAACTCTGGCAACATTATTCCACCCGGTGCACGAGCGTCACCTAACCATTCCCCGATAATGGGGATTGGCTGGAATGGATATGCAAGCTGCCAACGCATGATCATCATTAGGCCAAATCCAAAAAGCAGAAAAAGTAAGCCTGTTACTGCATATTGGATGCCGATCACCTTATGATCCAAGGAGAAGATGTAGGTGCTGAAAAAACCTTGGTCTTCGTGGTGGCCAGTTGTGTGATTTGACACGTTATGTTCGCCTGCCGTCACGTTATCCAACTCGTGACCCCTTTCTCAGTTTCGTTTCGCAATAGAAAATTTATAACCCTATGATCTTAAATTGGTTTCTATAAAAATAAAATCTATCTTTCACTTTAAATAATGAGGAAACATGATTCTATAGCATGTGTTCTCCCGTAAATTAAAAATCAGGGAGGATTTTATCTGTCGAAGGTGCGACGCGCAACAGTACTCAGTCTTGATTTTCAGTAACATCCTCCAAGGCGCGTCTAGCGATGCGAGTTACAAAAGCTGTTACAGCAATTGTGGCGATGAGACCAACACCGAGAAGCCCGTAATAGGCCGTTCCTTGGACCGATTCTTGGCCAGTGGCGAGGCGGGCAAGATCACCCGCTACTTTTCCATAGTAAACGTAGAGAAGCGACGCCGGAATCATTCCAATCGATGCGATGCAATAGTCACGAAATCTGATTGCGGTTAAGCCGAGCGCATAATTCAATAAATTAAAAGGAAAAATGGGAGATAAACGAAGTAAAAAGACGATTTTCAAGCCATCGTGGGCTATTGCTTTGTCAAGAATCCTAAAACGGTTGTTGTCTCGAAGACGTTGTTCGATCGTTTTTCGTGCAATGTACCGCGCGACCAAGAATGCAAGTGCGGCTCCTAGGGAGGCGCCAATAAACACGATGAACGTACCGCTAGCTATGCCGAAGAGTGCTCCCGCTGCAAGAGTTAATACAGAGCCAGGAATGAAAGCGACGGTAGCTGCTGCGTAGCCGAAAATGAACAACAGAGGTGCCCAAGCGCCACTTGTATCGATCCAGCCTGTAAAAGCGGGCAGATACTCAGCTGCTTGCCGTCCGATTGCAATTAGCCCGAATAAAATTACGATCCCGAAAAGCACTCGGCCGACAGGTATTTTTTTTGCTGGCGATGTGCTATTTGACATTTATTGGACCTCAATAATCAGAGTAATTATGCCAGTCGGAAGGTATACTCCGGTTTCATGGCGTGGGTATATATCAGTGTTGTGGTGGTGCAAATTACAGTGTTAGTGGGTTTATGGTTATTTTCGGCGCATTTTGGACTGTGAGTTCCAAGTTTATCAATAGGTTCTAAATACAAGGGTTGCATAATGTTTCCTAGAATAAAAATAAATGATTCTGCCAAATTGTATCGTTTGAGGTTCTAGGTTTTCTATATTTTCACAATGCATTTTATAGATTGGGCCATCGTCATTGGATATTTAGGTTGGATCTTATATGACGGCATAAAACGTACGAAGGGCAGCAAAGGAGTCGAGGGATATTTTTTGGCTTCTCGTTCATTGCCTTGGTGGGCGGTCGGTTTGTCCGTGATGGCTACTCAGATGAGCGCGATCACTCTTGTTGGCACAACCGGGCAAGGCTACAGCGATGGACTGAGATTCGTACAGTTTTATTTTGGATTACCAGTCGCCATGGTTATTTTATCAGTCACACTGGTTCCCTTTTTTCATCGAGCGCGCGTGTTTACTGCCTATGAGTATCTAGAGCAAAGATTCGATGTGAAGACTCGCGCGATGGCAAGCGGTCTGTTTCTTTTGTCGCGAGGTCTGAGTGCAGGAGTGATCATTGCTGCTCCCGCTGTGATTCTCTCTATTGTTTTAGATTTGAATCTGGTAATGACAATCCTGCTTATTGGCATTCCGACTACGGCATATACGATGTTTGGTGGTGTGCAAGCCGTCACTTGGGCGGACGTGAAGCAAATGGTTGTAATTTTTTTGGGAATGGGAGGGGCGATAATCGTACTAATGTTTGGATTACCAGAAAACGTTGGTCTTGAACCAGCGCTTCATGTCGCTGGGGCGACCGGCAGACTAGAGTCGATTGATTTTTCTTTCAACCCTAATGAAACTTACACGTTTTGGTCTGGGCTTATTGGGGGTTTATTTCTCATGCTCGGTTACTTTGGGTGTGATCAAAGTCAGGTCCAGCGATACCTCACGGCTAATTCCATTGATGCGGGCAGGCGATCCTTGCTGATGAGTGGTTTTGCAAAAATCCCACTTCAATTGTTAATTCTTCTGACCGGAATATTAGTGTTTATCTTTTATTTGTTTAATCAACCTCCTATGTTTTTTAACCCGGGCGACGATCAAAAGGTCCGTGTTTCCCGGACAGCGGAATATAACGAGTTGAACTCAGAATTTGAGGAAGCGTTTTCTGCGCGGCGTAGTGCAGCCGTAGAACTGGTTTCTGCTCGAAGCGCCCACAGTGACATCGAAGTGGACAAGGCGACAAAGGTGTTTCTTGAGAGAGATGTGGCCATCCAGAAGATTCGTACCCGCGCTTTCAATTTGAGTAGAGAGGTGAGCGGGGGGGATAGTTCCACGGACGTAAACTACATATTTCCGACATTCGTTCTAAATCAGCTGCCAGTGGGTTTGGTCGGATTAATGATTGCCGCAATCTTTGCCGCTGCGATGTCAAGCATTGCTGCGGAACTTAATTCATTATCGACATCGACCGTTATTGATTTTTATCGGAGGCACTATAGGAAGAAGGCCTCCGAAAACCATTATTTATTTGTTTCAAAAATTGTGACTGGGTTTTGGGGAGTGTTTGCATCCGTGACTGCATTGTACGCTGTGAATTTAGGGTCTTTAATTGAAGTTGTAAATCGTTTTGGTTCATTCTTTTACGGGTCGTTATTGGGTGTTTTTATCCTTGCTGTCGGGGTCCCGCAAGCGACCTCGAAAGGTGCTTTTTGGGGCTTAATTGGAGGAATGATGACTGTAATCGTTGTGGCTGTCATGACCCCTATCTCATTCCTTTGGTTAAATTTAATTGGCGCATCGGCGGTTTTCTTTCTCGGGATAATAATAAGCAGGTCAAATCGTGCTGTATTAACATGAAATTTCCTTATTTTTTACTTTTTAAACACCTGCTTTAATTGTAATTTTTAAAATGCTGTAGACTTAAAGATAAACACGACTGATTAGGTCGGAGATGGGATGATTTTGTGAGTACTTCTACAGACACAATAGAACAACTAGCGAACCGAGATTACAAGTATGGGTTTGTCACGGAAATCGAGGAGGACAAAATTCCTCCCGGTCTTAACGAGGATGTCGTCCGACTTATTTCGGCCAAGAAAAAAGAGCCAAAATGGCTTACGGAGTGGCGTTTAAAGGCATTTCGTTTCTGGAAGACTATGGATCCTCCTGCGTGGCATAACGTTTCATTTGAGTCTGTGAACTATCAGGACATCATTTATTATTCTGCGCCAAAGCAAAAGCCAAAATTAAATAGCCTTGATGACGTAGATCCTGAAATTAAAGCGACTTTTGACAAGTTGGGAATTCCTCTTGAAGAACAAAAACTGATGTCTGGTGTTGCGGTAGACGCAGTTTTTGATAGTGTCTCGGTCGGGACTACTTTCAAAGATAAATTAGCGGAACTAGGTATTATCTTTTGTTCTTTTTCTGAGGCTGTCCAAGATCATCCTGACCTTGTGCGACAGTATCTGGGCACAGTGGTTCCGGCGTCAGATAATTTTTATGCTGCACTTAATTCGGCTGTCTTTAGTGATGGATCTTTTGCCTATATCCCTAAAGGCGTGCGGTGCCCAATGGAGTTGTCGACATATTTCCGAATAAATGCTGCGCAGACGGGGCAGTTCGAGCGAACTTTGTTAGTGGCGGATGAAGGAGCTTCTGTTAGTTATTTGGAGGGTTGCACTGCTCCTCAGAGAGACGAAAATCAACTTCATGCGGCGGTTGTCGAGCTTGTCGCTCTTGATGACGCGACGATCAAATATTCCACAGTTCAAAACTGGTATCCGGGAGATAAAGATGGAAAAGGTGGAATCTATAACTTTGTGACAAAAAGAGGTAAAGCTTTCACAAACTCAAAAATAACGTGGACCCAAGTAGAAACCGGGTCTGCTGTGACTTGGAAGTATCCGAGTTGCATTTTGCAGGGCGATAATTCTGTCGGGGAATTCTATTCTGTTGCCGTTACAAACAATTTTCAACAAGCTGATACTGGAACCAAGATGATTCATCTTGGCAAGAACACAAGAAGCACGATTGTTTCAAAGGGGATATCAGCTGGGCAAGGGCAGAACACCTATCGAGGACTTGTACGAATAGGGAAGAAAGCGACAGAGGCCCGTAATTTTTCACAATGTGATTCTTTATTAATTGGCGATCGCTGCGGGGCGCATACCTTTCCATATCTTGAGGTAAGGAATACTTCTTCTAGAGTAGAGCATGAAGCCTCAACGGCAAAAATTGATGAAGATCAAATTTTTTATTGTCGTCAACGCGGGCTCTCTACGGAGGATGCTGTCAATATGATCGTCAATGGTTTTTGTAAAGAAGTGTTTCGTGAGTTGCCGATGGAATTCGCGGTAGAGGCTCAAAAGCTTTTAGGAGTGAGTCTTGAAGGGAGCGTCGGTTAACTTGTGGGGGAAAAGAGAACTTAATAACTTAGGATGAACTTGTTCCCGGTAATTCTTTTTTTGAGAACCATTTCGCGGTTGTGTCTTGAACCTAATGTCTGTGTTTCTGTAAGTTGGGAAAAATAAAAATGCTTGAGGTAAACGATCTTCATGCCCGTGTTGAAGAACGGGAAATTTTAAAAGGACTTAATATGAAGGTGAAGCCTGGAGAGGTTCACGCGATCATGGGTCCTAATGGATCAGGGAAGAGCACCTTAGCTGGTGTTTTAGCTGGTAGGGATGATTATGAAGTTACTAGTGGCTCGGTGACTTTTAATGATGAGGATCTTCTTTCAATGGAACCAGAGGATCGAGCGAGACAGGGAATATTCCTTGCGTTTCAGTATCCTGTCGAAATTCCTGGTGTCAATAATGCCTATTTACTGAAGGCAGCACTAAATGAAGTTCGAAAGCATCGAGGTGACACGGAATTAGATGCAATAGATTTCATGGCGTTTGTCAAGGATCGGATGGAGTTACTGGAGATGGATGACCGCTTGCTTAACCGTCCAGTGAATGAAGGTTTTTCTGGTGGAGAAAAGAAACGGAATGAAATTTTTCAGATGTCTGTGCTCGAGCCAAAACTTGCGATTATGGATGAAACGGATTCTGGGCTTGATATAGATGCACTGAAAATAGTTTCTCAAGGAGTTAATTCGCTGCGCACAGAAGATCGTTCTTTTGTGCTGGTGACACATTATCAACGATTGCTGAACTATATTTTGCCAGACTTTGTGCACGTACTTTCAGGGGGGCGAATTGTCCGTTCTGGTGGAAAGGAACTTGCGCTGGAATTGGAAGAAAAAGGTTACAGCTGGATCGATTCCTTAGATGCTCATCCAGGCACGTAACGGAGGGTATTTATGAGTCAAAGTGCAGTCCAGAATACCTACCTCGAAGTGTTTGAAAGTATCACGGCACATTCGTCATCTGTGGTGAATAAGCTAAGACGCGAAGGCGTAGAGAGTTTTGCATCACTTGGGTTTCCGACAACAGATCTTGAACGCTGGAGATTTACAAACGTATCACCTATAGCAAAGAAACAATTCACTTGTAGTAAGCGAGTTGACATAGAAGCTTCTCTATTGCCTTCCTTAAAACTTCAGGAAATAGATGGTCCACAGCTAGTTTTTGTGAATGGGTGGTTCTCAGAAGAGCTCTCAAACACGACCGGATTGCCAGCCGGAGTAGAAATTGAGAATTTAGAGAAAGTTTTCGATAATAAACCTGAATCAATCAAACCGCATCTTGGAAAGCTTGTTGGCCCAGATGTGTCCGCGTTTACTGCTCTTAATACGGCCTTAATTCAAGATGGTGCGGTAATCCGCATAGCGGAGAATGTAGTTTTTGAGACACCGATGCAGCTTTTGTTTATTGCTTCTGCGGATGATTTTCAGATGAGCCAGCCGAGGATCTTGGTGATTGCAGGTGAAAATAGCCAGATTAAGATCATCGAAAACTACGCAAGTCTTACGGACACGCGATATTTAACGAACACCGTTACAGAAATTTCTGTGGCAAACAATGCGATGGTTGATCATTATAAATTGATTCGTGAGAGTGCCGATGCGTATCACATAGGCAATATGCACATAGAACTGGGGCGAAGCGCCAGCTTTTCGTCGCATTCAATGACTCTTGGTGGTGCAATCGTTAGCAATGACGTAAACGCCAATTTAAGCGGACCAGGGGGCGAGTGCACGCTTAACGGATTATATTTAGTGGATCATCAGCGATTGGTAGATAACCACACCACGATTCGGCACGCTTCCCCGCACTGTACAAGTCACGAGTTATATAAAGGTATCTTGGCTGATCAGGCCAGAGCCGTTTTCAACGGCAAGATTATGGTAGCGCTTGATGCTCAAAAAACGGATGCAAAACAGACGAACAAAGCGCTCTTGCTGTCTGAAGATGCACAGATTAATACAAAACCAGAACTTGAAATATTTGCTGATGACGTCAAGTGCACTCATGGTGCCACCGTCGGTCAGTTAGATGACGAAGCGCTGTTCTATTTAAGATCTAGAGGTTTAAGTAAGGAACAATCTCGAAATTTACTAATTCATGCCTTTGCTAGTGATTTGCTCAACAGAATTCGGGTGGAACCTATTCGGATGCAGCTCGATTCGTTGCTTTTACAACAATTCCCCGGCAGTAGTGGCGGGTTTCTTTCATGACTAGTGCTGAGGAATATTCGTTGTTGTCTGGGATCTGCCGTGGTGATTTTCCGATTCTTCAGAGAATGGTACATGGCAAGCCACTTATATATCTTGACAATGCAGCAACGACTCAGAAGCCAGGGGCGGTTCTTGATGTGTTAAACAATTACTACACAGACAAGAATGCAAACATTCACCGAGGTGTTCATGTGCTCAGTGAGGAAGCCACGAATGCCTACAACGATGCGCGTCACGAAATCCAGACATTTTTGAATGCACGGTCTGACAGTGAAATTATTTTCACACGCAATTCCACCGAAAGTATTAATTTAGTCGCGAACAGTTTCGGGCGGAACAATATTCAAGCTGGCGATGAAATTTTGATCACTCATATGGAACATCATTCAAATATTGTTCCGTGGCAAATATTGAGTGAACAGGTAAATGCAAAATTAAAGATTGCTCCCATTGATGATCGTGGTCAATTGATAATGGATGAGTTTGAGGCTCTTCTTACACCTCGAACGAAACTGGTTTCGGTTGTGCACTTGTCGAATTCCTTAGGCACCATCAACCCGGTTAAGGAAATAGTGGATTTGGCGCATGACCATGGCGTACCAGTGCTACTTGACGGATCGCAGGCGGTTTATCACATGTCAGTCGATGTTCAGAGTCTTGACTGCGATTTCTATGTCTGCACGGGACATAAATTGTACGGGCCAACTGGTGTTGGGGTGCTTTACGGAAAAGAAACTATTCTGGAGTCTATGCCTCCGTATCAAGGTGGGGGGGACATGATTCGGTCAGTAAGTTTCGAGAAGACTACATATGCCGACATTCCTCAAAAATTTGAGGCGGGGACTCCGAACATTGCTGGTGTCGTGGGTCTTGGTGCGGCAGTGAAATATTTGAGAAACATTGGATTTAGTCGTATTGCGCCCCATGAATCGGATTTGCTCGCCTATGGAACCGAGGCGTTATTGTCAGTGTCTGGGTTACGTCTCATTGGAACGGCTGATAAGAAGGCAAGTATCTTATCGTTCGTGATGTCTGGAGCGCATCCACATGATATTGGCACCATCGTGGATAGGGAAGGCGTTGCGATTCGCACAGGACATCACTGCACACAACCAATTATGGATCGATTTGGAATCCCGGCGACCGCTCGGGCTTCCTTTGCGATGTACAACACGAAACAGGATATTGATGCTTTAGTACAAGCACTTGAACGTGTACGTGAGGTATTTCCATCATGACGGGGCTACGCGAACTCTACCAAGAAGTGATTCTTGATCATAATAAGCATCCGCGCAATTATGGTGAGACCGACGGAGCCGACTACAAAGCCGATGGGTATAACCCTCTGTGTGGGGATCGACTAGTGGTGTATCTGAAGGTACACGAAGGTAAGATTACAGAGGTGACTTTTGTCGGTTCAGGATGTGCGATCTCGAAAGCTTCGGCTTCGCTTATGACCGACGCTGTAAAGGGACTGTCGTTGACAGCAGCTAAGGAATTATTTGATCAGTTTCACACCATGATTACTGATAAGGTCGAAAAGGATTTTCCTGAGGAGCTCGGTAAGTTGGCGGTGTTAGCTGGCGTTCGTGACTACCCGACAAGGATAAAATGTGCAAGTTTGGCGTGGCATACATTGCGATCTGCGCTTGACAACAATAAAGGATCCGTTTCGACGGAGTGAAGAGAAGATTTATGGGTATATTTAATTTAAACAACGTTCCGCCCCCGAACGATCGAGAGTCCAGTGATTCGAATAATAGTTCTGATCAGAGTGCGAGTTTAGATACGAGTGCGCTCACAGAGCCCCCTCCAAAAACTGATGTGAAGGAAGTAGTTTCACCTACAGTTGAAAAAGATCCAGTTAAGACTTTGGAGTTCACTCCACAAATCGTTGATCAATTATCTACAGTGTTTGATCCGGAAATACCTGTAAATATTTATGAATTAGGCCTTATATACGACATCATTGTTGATTCCAATTCTGTTGCGATGGTTCAGATGACTCTTACAGCTCCTAATTGTCCGGCAGCAGTAACTTTACCCGCGGAAGTTCAGGGAAAGGTGAAAGCTATCGAAGGGATCACTAATGCCCATGTAGATTTAGTCTGGGAGCCTCCGTGGTCCAAGGACCGTATGACTGAGGCGGCTAGATTACAACTGGGAATTTTTGACTAACATTCGGTGGGAGCTCGCGTAAAGATATGATGGCTATTTGGGCGCCTATCGAAGTGGATTTACCGAAATGTTACGGAGTTCAACCGAGGATATTAGTCGCATCTTCTCATCTACATATGAGGGGGACAACATTTCCACGGGAACCCGCCCTCCATCGATTCCATAGTTTTCTTGATTTGAAAACAAGATATTTCCTGCTCGAATAAATCCAATGGCCTTTCTATAGCGTAACCCGCCATTAAAATCGTAGCCGAATTGCTCGATGCGACCGGTATCAGGGTCGAACCAAAACATGTAGTTGTCGTCTGCGTCATTACTTGTGTCAGGGGTAAAAAAGACCTTTATTTTGTGAAGATTTTGGCCATGCCAGTTCTCAAGTCCAAGATCTTTAAAGTGCACGTCGTCGCCGCGCAATGTAAAAGGTAAAAGAGGAAAGAAAACCCGTGCATCTACAAAAGCCCTTGCTCGTCTTTCGCCCTCCTCATCTAGCGTGAGTTGCTTTCCATCATGCCATTCTTGAACTAAGGTGTTGGACAGGGTAACGCGGCGGTTGCTCCGAGAATCTGTGATCGTGTACTCGAAGTTTCCCCCGTCTCGCGTCGAATAAATTTCGAAGCTTCCTGAAAGTGATGTGATTGTCATTGAAATCGATGATCTTTGGAACATCTCTTCACCGTGGAAGGAAAGCGCTTTACTTACGATTAGGGGAACATCAGGTACACTCTTATCAAAAGTTAAACCACAACCGATGAAGCCGATACATACCAAAATGAGGGCAAATCGATAGACGCGCATTATTTCAGGCTCCGGTTAAGTAAGATTGGTTAACAGTCATCATATTATGTGTCGTTGGCGAAAGCATGTAGTTGTTGGCCATGAAAGGATTTCGTAAAGGAAAATGGAAGCTTTGTGATGGAACGAGTCCGTGTTTTTGCTCCAGCCTCTGCGTCAAATTTAGGTCCTGGATTTGATGTCCTTGGGTTAGCGTTGCAGCAACCCGGCGACATAGTTGAGGCCGAACTGGCTGAGACGATTGGCGTTGAACTCGTTGCCGTTCATGGTTCCAATAATCTGACGACTAACCCCACACAGAATGTTGTATGCATAGCGGCCGCTTCGGTGCTTCGGGAAGCTAATGTTTCTAATAGCGTTGGTGTGCGCTTGTGGTTGCACAAAAAAATGCCACTTGCCAGTGGTTTGGGTAGTTCAGCAGCAAGCAGTGTTGCTGGTGCGCTAGCCACGCATCATCTTTTGGACAGCAAACTTAATAGGGAACAACTCATTCAGTGCGCTTTGGAAGGCGAAGCTGCCGTGTCAGGCACTCCCCATGCGGATAATGTAGCGCCTAGTTTATTGGGGGGTATTGTCCTAATTCGTTCTTGTAATCCTTTAGACGTGATTTCACTTCCGGTTCCCTCATGGCTGCGTATAGTTGTTGTCCATCCTCATACAACCGTTAAAACTTCTGAGGCGAGGAATCTACTGAAAAACCAGAACTTTCCCATTGGGAAAGTTGTCCAGAATCTTGGAAATCTTGGTGCATTCGTCGATGCGTTGCACACTAAAAACAGGGAACTTTTCGGACGAGCTATTAGTGATGCTCTAGTTGAACCTATCCGTGCTCACTTGGTTCCGGCCTTTGCTAAAGTGCAACAGGCCGCACTAGATGCAGGTGGTTTGGGTTGTTCAATATCTGGGTCCGGACCCTCAGTATTTGCATTTTCAGATTCGGATGACGGCGCTATGGCGGTAGCCGATTCGATCCAGTCTGTTTTTTCTGAGGAAGGCTTTGCAAGTGACCAGTACGTAGGATCAGTCAATACGCGTGGCGCAATTCTATTGACCCCTGAATAAATCGATTCAATAGAATTCTTTTTTTATAGTGAGGTATCAACCTTGGGAGTTTGTTCTGGTAGATAATAAATTTTTTTATTGCCGACTACAGGTTACAACATTGGGATACCATCAATGATTTGGATTTGTCTTGTCGGTTTTCTTGTGCTTGTCGGATTGTATGACCTACTGCAAAACAAGCATGCTGTCCTGCGAAATTTCCCGGTCATTGGCCACTTAAGATATTGGTTAGAAGCGCTAGGTCCAGAGTTGCGTCAATACATCGTTGCCAATAACAATGAAGAGCGACCTTTTAGTAGGGATCAAAGACGTTGGATCTATGCATCATCTAAAGAAATGAACAATTATTTTGGTTTCGGTTCTGACAATGAAATGGAATCTGCACCAAGCTACCTCATCGTTAAGCAGCGGGCCTTCCCTAAGGAACCTTTACGCCCCGGAGATAGTGACTACGACGAAACCTGCACCGTTCCTTGTCGAAAAGTGCTCGGTAAGAAACGAGCTAGAACCAAGGCATTTCGTCCGCGCTCTGTAATTAATATTTCTGGAATGAGTTTTGGATCCCTTAGCGGTTCTGCAATTGAGGCGTTGAACCGAGGAGCTTTAATTGCTGGATGTCTTCATAATACCGGTGAAGGGGGTGTGTCTTCTCATCATTTAAAGGGTGGTGATTTAATTTGGCAAATTGGTACTGGTTATTTTGGATGTCGTGAATTGGACGGTCGTTTCGATATTCAGCGTTTAGAGGAAACCGTTCATCAGAACCCACAGATTAAAGCTATTGAAATTAAGTTGAGCCAGGGAGCTAAACCTGGGGTGGGAGGATTCCTACCAGGGCGAAAGATTAATCGGGAAATAGCTTCTATACGAGGGATTCCTGTGGGTCTTGATTGCGCGAGTCCCGCTTCTCACTCAGAATTTAGTGACGCTGACACACTGCTAGATTTTGTGGAATTAATTGCCACCCAGACAGGTTTACCGGTTGGAATTAAATCTGCAGTCGGCGAATCAGAGTTCTGGGCGACACTTGCGAGGTTAATTGCAACGACAGATCGAGCTCCAGATTTTGTAACAATTGATGGAGGTGAAGGTGGGACAGGGGCTGGCCCGCTGGTGTTTTCCGATCATGTGGCACTGCCGTTTAAAGTTGCTTTTAACAGAGTGCATCAAATTTTTTCTGATGCTGGCATTGTTGAAGATATTGTTTTCATTGGTTCTGGAAAATTGGGTTTCCCAGAGTCAGCGCTGCTGGGCTTTTCGTTGGGTTGCGATTTAATTAATGTTGGACGGGAGGCCATGTTGGCAATTGGCTGTATTCAGGCGCAGCGGTGTCACACCAATCATTGTCCAGCCGGTATTACGACGCAGAATCGGTGGCTCGCGGCTGGACTTAACCCGAGTCTCAAGTCGGCACGTTTAGCGAATTACATTTTTTCTCTTCGCAAGGACTTGTTGGCATTGGCTCACACTTGTGGAGTGGATCACCCAACAGACGTAATGCCTGATCAACTTGAGATGCTTGATGATCGCTTCGGAGCGCTCACGGTTGCAGAGATATTCTCTTCTCGCCGTAGTTCTAAACAGAATGTTGCAAATTAGATGTTGTGAAAATCGAGTATTAAACAACCATAAGCGATGAGAAACCTTTATAAAGAAGCAACCAGCAGGAAAAAGCGAGACACAGTTTTCTTAATTGTTGTCCTTGTTTTTTTTGTAAAGGGCACCTCGTTGCTTTTATCTAGTCATTTTGAGATGGGAAATGTTCTTAAAGAGCAGATAAACGTTGTACGTAATCTGCGTGTTGATGTCCTTCGTGAAATCCCTCACGATCGTAGTGCTTTCACGCAAGGTTTACTTTGGTCTGATGGACATCTGTATGAGAGCACTGGGCGCTATGGTGAATCGACACTGCGCCGCCTTGATCCAGAAACGGGCTTGATTCAAGAGCGCACCAATATACCCGCCAATTTTTTTGGAGAAGGTTTGGCTAAGGTCGGTCAGAATTTGATCTTACTGACATGGAAGGCTGAACGTGCGATTTTGTACGACGTAAACTCACTTAAAGCTGTACGTACATTTCGTTACGATGGAGAAGGGTGGGGTCTTTGTTACGATGGGGCTCGCTTAATAATGAGTAATGGGTCGGACACTCTTACATTTAGAGATCCTACGTCATTTCAGGAAATTGGGAGTGTGAAGGTCACACTCCGTGGTATGCCACGAGACAACATTAACGAACTAGAATGTGTTGATGGCGCTGTTTACGCAAACTTGTGGGACGATGATTACATTCTACGAATCGATCCTGATACAGGTTCCGTGACCCATCAGATCGATTCTCACGGCCTTCTCTCAAGGGAGGAATCTCGCGGTACCGACGTCTTAAACGGGATTGCTTATAACCCACAGGCGGAGACTTTTTACATTACAGGTAAATGGTGGCCGAAAATGTTTGAAGTTCGGTTTATCGAATAGAAAGTGCCTCGGTGGTGTCGAAGGGGCCTTTGCTTCAGACTATTCCGTCGTTGGCAAGCCTGCCATGTGCTATGCTCCCGATTTGAGTCAAGGGTTAAAGTTTTCCACGAGCCGCTTTTCTTGCATGCTTAGATATATCAAAGGTTGGACTGAGGACTAGTAAGAACACGGCCTTGCTCCCGAAATATCAAATGCGACGAGTAGCTGTCGGACCAAGTGTCTTGGTCATTCTGGTGTTGTTGGTTACTGGTTTTGTGGTGGTGCGTACGTCGGCTCAGGATCAGGGGGCAGATCTTCGAGCATTATTGGAAACGCGCACCGAATCTCGGAAAGTTTCTGATGGCCCGAGTGAGTTTTACTTTACACGAGGAGTATATACCTCTGGTTGGCGATGGGGTTCTTGGCGGATCGATTTCCCGAAAGCTGACCGTCAATTTATGCTTGCAGTCAACAGTTTAATAGACATTAGCGCTGCTGAAGAGGAGAACGCTGTTCGCCTAGATGATCCACGGATACGACAGTTTCCCTTTTTGTATGTTCTAGAGGTGGGAGACATGGCTCTTTCGGCAAAAGAAGCGAAGGGTTTACGTGACTATTTATTGGCTGGAGGTTTTCTCGTCATCGATGATTTTTGGGGATCGTGGGAGTGGGCCAATTTTGAGCGTCAAATCAGACGAGTCCTTCCCGATCACCGTATTGTGGATCTCCCACTGAATCACCCTATCTTTAATGCGGTTTATCGAATCGATGAGCTTTTACAGGTCCCTGCAATTGGAAATCATTATCGGGGAAGAACTTGGGAGCAGGATGGATACAGACCGCACTTGCGAGGAATATTCGATAAGCAGGGCCGGTTAATGGTGGTAATCAATTGGAATACTGATCTTGGCGACGCATGGGAATGGTTTGAGCGCCCGGAATACCCTTTAGAGTTTTCTAGCTTTGCGGTTCAGATGGGGGTTAACTTTATTGTGTATGCGATGAGTCATTAAATTGATGGTGAAACCTGGGAACGCATAAAAGTATTGGTGAGAGTAAATCGTGTTTGAGTCTTTATTTGAATTGCTGTTTAAGTACCGTCCCGTGATCTTTGAACAGGGAGAGTTTGCCTGGCGTGCGTCTGAGTTGGGTTACCTGTTGAGCTTCATGGTTGCGATTGCGGCTATCATAATAGTCAGAACCTATAGACAGGTTCGTGGCAATAGCAAATCCGTAGATCGTCTTGTTTTGTCCGTTCTTCGAGTCGGCGCACTAGCTCTCTTGGTTTTTTGTCTTTTGCGACCCGTCTTAATAATTTCGTCTGTCGTTCCTCAGGAAAATTTTCTTGGGGTGTTAATCGATACTTCTGGAAGTATGCAAATTGCTGATACTGGCGGTATCGCAAGAAGTGATTTTGTCCGTCAACAGTTCGGCGATCCTGAAAGTGGTTTACGAGCTGCTTTAGCAGATAGATTTGCGCTGCGTTTCTTCAGCTTCTCCGGCGGTAGTGAACGAGTGAGTGCCATTGATGAGTTGTCATTCGACGGTACTCAAACCCATCTCGGTAGCGCAATACGCAGTGCGCATGAGGAACTATCAGACTTGCCTCTTTCAGGCCTCGTTGTTGTGAGTGATGGGGCTGATAATGCTAGTGAGGGCCTCGGAGAAAGCCTCTTGCCGTTACAAGCCTCTGGTGTGCCAATTTTTACTGTTGGACTTGGTGGAGAAGAGTTTGAGCAAGATATTCAGCTTAGTAGAGTTGATTTACCACGGCGTGTGCTTAAGGGGACGTCACTTGCGGTCGAATTGGTAGTGACTCACCAGGGTTATCGGGGAGAAACAGCGACGGTCCAGATAGAAGATGAGGGTAGGATTGTTGCCACACAGGATATTAAACTTCCGGCTGATGGCGTCCCAGAGACGGTGAGAATGCGGTTCACAGCGGCGGAAGAAGGTCCAAGGCTATTTAGTTTTCGTGTTACTCCAAAAACGGGTGAAATGGTTATTGAGAATAACTTGCGCCAAGCCCTTATTCTTGTTGAGGATCGACGAAAAAAAATCTTGTACTTTGAAGGCGAACCTCGGTGGGAAGTGAAATTTCTTCTTCGTGGTGTTGAAGATGACACAAACTTGCAAACGACATTGTTGCAGCGTACAGCGGAGAATAAATTTTTCCGCGTCAACGTTGATGGTCCAGACGAATTACCCGGTGGATTTCCGACAACTCGCGCCGACCTCTTTAAATATAGTGGATTGATTCTCGGAAGCATTGAGGCGAACTACTTTACTCCAGATCAGCTCCGAATGATTTCTGACTTCGTAAATCATAGAGGTGGTGGTCTGTTGATGTTGGGTAGTCATCGATCTTTTTCCGAAGGAGGTTATGCAGGCACGCCGGTCGCTGATGTGCTGCCGGTTGCACTTGATCCGAACGAATCGGATGTGGGTGAAAGTTTCTTTTCAGAGGTTCGGGTCG